>TARA_R110002110_G_scaffold415856_1_pt1 | contig 57071 bp, 40 predicted proteins | sample TARA_R110002110 | Tara Oceans TARA_R110002110 (sample SAMEA4397330) | marine metagenome | biome: Polar Biome; feature: [SRF] surface water layer (ENVO:00010504); material: water (ENVO:00002006), including particulate matter (ENVO:01000060) such as... | depth 5 m | reverse complement strand
AGGGATGAAGGGATGAAGGGATGAAGGGATGAAGGGATGAAGGGATGGTGGCATATTAGAAATTGATAACAACACATCAGAAAGAGCGATCAAACCATTAGTTATTGACCAAAAAATTATCTTTTGCTGGTAGCTATGAAGGCGAGAAACGAGCCGCGATTATTTATAGCATCAATCCACGGAATTATCTCAATGATATCTTAGCAAGACTACCCACCACATTAATCAAAGATATTAAGCAGCTTTATCCATATAACTGGGTGCCACAGAATTATAGTGGCCTAAATGGCCCCAGGAATGTTGTGCTCTCATTTATGGTGGCTGTTATCTGAAATTTTTCTGCTCCCACTTTTGCTCTGATTTAGCTGGCGGGCTTTTCAATTGGCAAAATGTTAACTTTTTTAGTGATTATCCCTGGTTATTTCTTGTTTTGCTGCAACGCAAACATTATACTCTCGAGCTTAGTTAATAAGCTGAAAGATTCAGCGTTAAGCAGGTAATAAGGGTGTATATCATGCTTAAAGAAATTTATGGATATGTCCAAGATCTATTCAAACAAGCGCGACTCCGCGTAGTAGAAAAAAAAAACAAGTTACAAAAGATACTAAATCCTATTCAGAACACCTTACAAGAGCTTTGGGAAGGCGCGTCAAAATATCTTGGCAGTTTTAATGCAGAAGATAAGGCTGCTTTCAGGAGTCTGTTTGTTTTTGGTGTGCTCTATTTAGTAATGGGTTATTTCTTTGGTCTGTCATATGTAGGACAGAGTCTTTCATTTTTACAAAACAGTGCGGGTATTAGTATGGGGCCATTTTTCACGGGAATTGCCGAAGCAGTCGGTACGGTTCTTATGTTTATGCTAGTTGATAAAACGGTTAGAGTTGTTTCAGATAAAATCAGCTCTTCAGATTTGACTATGTTCAATGGCAAAGCATTGCTGGGATGGAAGACTGCAAAAGAGAAGCCACAAATCAAAGCAAACGAAGCGCCAAATGTAGAAGTTACGACTAGTAGAGCCATCGAAAGATATAATCAAAACCACCCTAATGTCATTCATCAAAAACAATTAGCTCAAGAAGCAGCAGCAAAACAAGAAGATAAGAAGTTTCGCTGGCAAGGTGCAAATACACATATGGGGGTTCTTTCTACTGCACGATCTTTGTTTCCAAGCATAATAATAGGCACAACTTCGACTAAAACATATGTGACTTTTGCGACTGTAGTACAAACATTGACTTTTGGGCTAGTTCGTCCAGGCAATTTATTGGCGGATGTGCCAACGGATAATTTTGGTGAGAGCTTGTTAACAAAGATGTTTACGGAGGAATGGGAGGCAGACATAAAAACCATGCAAAATTTGGTCAACAGTATGTCAAAGCCGAAGCTTTATGAAATGCTTGAAAGAAAAGATATTACCAACACCTCTGTATTAGAGCATGCTCTCAGTGCATCGAATGTTAAAATATTTAAAACTCTATTTAATGCTATAGAACCAGATAAAAGAGTTTATTTTTTAACCCGCTTAGAAGATGTTTTAAGTTGTAAGAAACCTTTGGCATGGGGTGCTTGGGGTGATTCTTGGGCCATTATAAAAAATGGATTAAGTTCAAAGCAGTTAAGAGAGTTGATCAGTTTCAAAGACCAAAAGGGTGACAACTTATTGCAGTCGGGTTTTTTAACGCTGGAGGTACTAAGTTTATACAGCTTGCAAGAAAAAAAGCAACATTTAAAAGAGCTGTGCTCGCATGGCTATAATATGGTGGTGGACGCAGGGCGAAGCGGAAGACTTTTATATATAAAAGACTTCCTATCAATAATGCCTGAAAATGAGTGGGCAGAAGTTTTAAATCATCGTCCAGGAGGATGGTCAATGACCTTAGGTGAAAAGATGATGGTTTTTTGTCATGCTTTTAAAAAGCCTAAAAGAGATAGAAATTGTGATCGCGAAGAGTTCAATGGCATGATGACATATTTAAAAAGCACTTATGGTTTAGAACTACCTAAGATTTACCAAGACTTGCCAGAAAAAGAGCGCTCACAAAGATTAGCGCATTTTAAAAAAAATACAGAAATGCAAGATTGTGGTGTTCGGCATAATTTTGTTAGACAACATGGGGGTTTACCAGAAGCCATATTAGGTATAGAGGAGCCTTACCCCTTGCCGATGATGATAAAAAAAGCATATAGGCAACAGCAACTACATTGCCATCCTGATAGACAAATGCAAAAAAGTGCTATTCAAATAGAAATGGCTTCTAAAGCATCAGTAAAACTTAATGCTGCGAATCAATTTTTGACAAACGATGAGGAGTGGCGACACTACTTTGTAGGCTCCGCTAGAGAGTATCATCGTAAGGCCCATGAAATGGAAGTGGAAGATATTATGCAGAACTGGGATTGGGGCAGTAAGGCTGACGAAGCAGCGTGGCGAGAGCAAAACAAGAATAAAAAAAATCGCTAAATGGAATTCTAAATTAAAGTAAATAGTTTTATAAGTTGTAAGAGATATGTATGTTTGAGAAAATTTTTCAGCCGAAGAAAAAAAATAATATGTCACCTTTAAACCATGAAGAAAAGCTGGCACAGCAAGATGATGCAATCAAACAAAAGGTAAAAAGAGAACAAGCGGCACTGGGTGCGGCAGGTGGCGGTGCAGCAGGACTGGGACTCATCACTTTTGTAGGCTGGCAATTTGGCCTTAGTATAGCTACGGTAGGTGGATTAACTGTTGCAGCTCCTGCTGCCGCCGCACTGGTTCTTGCAACCTCACTAATTGGTGCATTTGTTTTTCCCAAAATAGTGAAAAGTGAAACTAACTTTAGATTGTTATTATCTAAAGCACTAAATGATCAGAGAAAAATATTAAAAGGTGAGAATACAGGGAGGATAGATAAATCTATTAATTTAATTAGTTTTAGCTCGATGCTAGATAAAAAAAATTGTAATAATTTTAATGACGAATATGATAAGCATATTATTAATTTAGCAAAGTTAATTAAAAATTATTATAAGAAAATCTGTAGCAAAAAGGGAAAAGTGTCAGTAAATAAAATTAAAATATCATCCCCTCATTTAACACCTGAACATTTTGAATTGTTATTTCATAGCGGATTAGGAAAGTTAGGGGTAGAGAGTCTAGAGATTGATTTTGATTTGTTGCATCGAAAATATAGCAAACCAATATCAACACGCGAGCTATTGAAATGTTTAGAGACAGAAATTTGTAATAATGGTGGCTTAAATACATTAACAAGTCTAAAGCTAAGTAATCTAGATGGTTTGGATGAGGTCGACTTTGAGCGAATAATCGATTTCTGCAGAAAGTTGTCAATAAGTACGCTAGACCTGTCAAATAATACCACGCTCTTTTATAGCAAAAGTAAGGAGTTTTTTAATAAGACTTTTTTTACAGGCTTTCCGAGGTTAGAGCATCTTATTTTACAAAAAACAGGCATTAACAATAAAAGTACTGTTGATAGGTTAAAGCCTTTGTTTGCCCATGTTTCACTATTAAAAATGATTGATATCAGAGGGAATAATCTAAGTGTTACAGAGTTAAATCACTTGGTCGATAGTGATGAGTTTAATTTTAATTTAAATATTGATACATTGCTAACAGATCTAAACGAACACAAGAGAGTCAAAGCCAAGCTAAAAAATAGGTACGATACAATAACAAATATAAGCAAGCACTTAGAGAGACCTGATGAGAGTAATGAACATATCAGCATAACGTTATTAAAACATTTAATTGCAGAACCAGATGCGCAGGAATACCCAGAAATATTATCACAATATTTTTCGTCAAGATTTAAGCTATATCAAAAACAAACCACAGCCGAGAATGAGTGGCAGCTATTTAGCAGGCGATTTAAGACTTTTTCTTCACGTGAGGATAACTGGATAGAGAAATTTGTAGATTTTTTGTCGAATGCAGACGGACGAATAGAATACATAGAGCTTGAAGCAAAAAACCAACAGCTAGACAAAAAAAGAAAGCTTGCTGCCCAAGATGCTCAAACAAGCGCTTGCATACAGGCTGTGTTGGATACTGAAGATGATGCAGAGGTTGCGTTATCCTTTCCCCAAACTGGCGCATATCGAAAAGATAAAGCTTCAGAAATTATTCAAGCGCTAAAATCAGGGGTTAAAAATTTAAGAAAACAAAACAATGACCCTATAGTTGATAGTATTTCATTAGCCTCATTAGTGCTCTGTTCAAAAGACATGATTAATTTAATGAAAGTTGGGTTGGGAGATTATCGTACAAGCACGTTAGATTTAAGTAAAAATAATATTGACGATATGTTTTTAAAAGCCCTAAGTGAGGATGAGGAAACCTTTGAGTCGCTTAAAATAATCGATTTAAGTGATAATAATATCTCTATAAACGGACTCAAACATTTAGTTGATTTTTCTGCGCGGGTAGGTCTGGAAGAAATAAACTTATCTGGTAATGGTTTGAATATCAAAAATCGAGCAAATGTGAAAATATTTGCAGAATTCATTGAAGACTTAGCAGAAAAAGTACCGGCACTAAAAAAACTAAGCTTACGAGGCGTTGGACTTAGCAAGAATCAACTGAACGTATTTAAACCATTATTTTCAAAAATATCTATATTCGAAGATTTAGACATTAGCGAAAACCGACTGGATAAAAAGCAAGTTCTTAATTTATTAAACTCTCCAGAGTTTCAAACGAATGTTAGCATTAAGGCAGTTGTAACTGGCGCAGATAAAGCAGATGTAAAGACAGCTTTAAAGAAGAGAGAACGAGAATTAGTAAAAATTCGAAACGCCTTAGATATAGACGTAGATAATGCATTGCCGCTAGAACTTATAGACTTTTTAATGCGCACAAACGAAGCAGAATGGCCGGAGGCATTACAAATATTTTTAGATAGGGAGCCCGGGCTGAAGCAGAATTGGATGCGAAAAGTCAAGATGTTTTCTAGTTATCTAGAATCTCAGACTGATGATGATATTGCTAAAATGTTCATAAGGTTTTCACAAGAAAAAAATCTGGATAAGTATATTAACTTCGACGTTATTGAAAGGCTCTCTGCCGCCCAAAATGGTGAGAAAATCAATTTGGTTTTTGATTTGCCTGCAGCGGAAAGAGAAAAACAATCAAAATTAATTATTACTAAGCTAGAAACTTGCTTAGAGACATTGAGCCATAGTGAAAATGAGCTCATTATTCCGAATATTCAGCTTAATAGACTGAATTTAAAGGCTTCAGACATAAGGCGATTACTGGGGAAAGAGTTAGGGTATTACAGCACAAGTCAACTTGACCTTAGCAATAACTATTTAGGGGATGATGCCTTAGATGCTTTAATTGAGGATAATGATGCCTTGGCTACATTACAGGCTTTGAATTTAAGCGGGAATAAATTAACCGCCAAAAGTTTAGCCGCTGTCGCAGAACTTGCAGGTAGAGTGGGATTAGAAAGCTTAGATCTATCTAATAATCCAATTAATCCTAAAAATAATGAAGAAGTGGCTTTACTGTTAAAGTTTTGCCTGAGATTGCCTCAAACAATCCCAACGCTTCAGAAATTGAATATTAGTAATATTGGCCTGCAAGGAAAAGATCTTCAATTGCTCAGACCTTTGTTGACTAACTTGTCAAGTCTTAGCGAGGTTAATATAGAGCAAAGCACAGCAAAATATATACGAGACTATAAGCCATTAGTGTCTGCTAGAGATGTTATTAATAACCTAACTGTAGAAACTGTGAACACAGGGAAGAATACAGCAAGAAGTCTCAAGAAAGTCATAGACCAAAGCAAAAAGTTAGTAACAATTTTTCGGGGTAGCCTGCCTGATGCGATAAAGGACGTATCTATGATTAGTGCTTTGGTAAATATTTTTATGAGAACAGATGATCCTGTTCTTCCTGAGGAAATTAAAGCAGCATTGCGTGAGAAAGTGGCGTTTAGGCCCGGGATGTTTGAGTTATCCATTAGTCAAAGATTGTTAGCAATTACACATCGTATTAAATATTTTAGAAGCAAAAATCGTTTAAAAGACAAATCCTTCATTATGCCTGAGTGGGTGGATGATAATGAGTTGGCAGCAACATTAGGTGACAAACTAGATGCCTATTGGGCAGGACAAGTTGGTAATAACTTTGAAACCAATCTCAATACTAGAAAAAATGTGATATTGCGTCACCGACAAATTGACCAGCCTGGCGTTGCTTTACAAGCAAAGCATCTTTATCGCTATAAAATCAATCTGCATAATGATATTGATGTGTTTTATGTTGAAGATGGTACGATTAGGGTTGTAAATCGTGTGAATCAGATTCAATTTGTTCTAAATCGATATGAGACTGCATTAGACATAGAGCAAAATGAATTGGCATCAAGAATTTTAATTTCAAAATTGCAGATAATCGTCAATAAAAAAGGCGAACTCACAATTATAAATGATAATGAGTTGGCATTGCGAATATCTGGAGCAGACTTAGATTGTTCTAATAAAGTTAATATTCAGAGCATTCCCTTTTATCGATTGCAACGAGCAGACACGATCAAAGGCGTTATGGATTCCTTGCCTCCACAAGAAAGTGACGAGCACCTAGCAGAACATAATGCTCAGCAGAGAGCTTTCCTGCCACAACAACAAGTAGTACAGCAGCGGGGCCAAGCAGCAAATGAACCTGCCAACTTAGATGTATCTACTATAACACGACAAAAACAAGCTGCTTCCAAATAATTAAATTATGCGCTCAATCCCTAGTGGTTAATATACTGGGGTGTTTGTGCATTTACAGTCAATGAATAAAAGGAATGTTTTATGCGTGCTGGTATCCCAGAACTATTTGCTGCGTTTGATAGAAGAGATTTTATTGCTTTAGAAAGTCAGATAAAAAGTGGTGCAAAAATTAACAAACTGCATGAAGGCATGACTTTATTAGATATGGCGATTATTCAAGATCAAGCTAATGCAGTAGAACTTTTGCATAAGCATGGCGGAGTTAATAATTTATCACGAGAAGCGTTAGATACCCAGCGTCGAAAATTCATGTTAGCTGCAAAACCTAAGGCAGAGTATAAAATACAATTAACACACTCTAACAGCGATCGCTTTGAGCTAACGATAGATGAGATTTCTCTTGAGACAGGTGAAACTGTCAGTCATGCCCGGATAAGGAAAAAGGAACTTAGTAAAAAATCATTTTCTAATGGCGCTGTAAGGATGACCAAGTTAAACGGTGAATCCTGTGTTGTCATTATGGATAAGGGCGGGAGTAATAGGCCATTAGCAGTATTTAGGGTTTTACCAGAGGGCGGCTTAGAAGTCATTAATATTGAAGCTCAAACAAGCTCTTTCAATTTAAATTGTGACGATAAAATATCAATTACGGGTAGTGTTAAAGCTTCAGGCTTAGTACTAGCTGCAAATGAAGTATTGTCATCTGATAAGGCAACAGTTACAGCTAAAAATATCAACTTTAATGGGTGTAGTACGGTTGTTCTGGATGGCACCCTATTGGCAAATAAATGCAATGTAACTGCTGATGGCTTTACGAATAATGGAGTTATTAGAGCGATAACTTCGTTAGACGTTGATTGCACGGCATTTTTCACACAAAAGGGAACACTTGATGTCGGCAAGCTGGGTTCTATTAAGACTAACTGTTTTGAAAACCACCAAGAATCAACCATTTTATCTCAAGAAGGTGAATTGAAAATATATGGGCGTTCTTATTTGAAAAATAATGGTGCAATCATTGCTCGTCATCTTAGATTAAGTGGTGAGCATGCCATAATTAACTATCATGGTGCATTGATTAAAGCTGTAAGCTGTATTGTCCCCAATAAAAGTAATCAGTTTACAAATGCAGGTTTTTACCTCATTGGTAGGCAACATGATAATACAGGTGTGGATGCAGTTTTTAATGTTGCAACAGGCATTACAAAATTAGCTGGATTATTTGATTTGATTCCAGCATCACCGTTAAATAATATTCAGACTGCATTAGCTGTGAGTAGGGCAGTTTATCATGGCGCTGGTATTCTTAATCAAGCATATCAAGGTAATATATCAGAAATTTCATCCAGCGAACTGGTTCATTTCTTCTTAGACCATATTTTACCTAGTCTGGGGCTAATTTATGGCAATGAAGAAAAGTCTAATTTTGTAGTGGCTATTTTATACGAGTTATGGGGAGCCTATTTGGGTGAGGGAGACTCTATTGAACAATCAATTATTGTGATTGAAGCTATCATTAGAACGGGTAGAACATGTGCTGAAAGGAGCTTGGATAAAGAAACCTTAGATCTTCTTGATAATGTTCTCGCAAAAATCAAATTCACACGTAATACGATAAAATATACTGGGTCGGCTGTTAATGTTGCAAAAAATTATTATGATGCTAATCCATATGCAAATCGCATTGCAGGAGATACGGTATCTGCGGTTGTAGAATCTGTTGCACGTGATTTATTACATGAATATGAACTACCCACTCAAATATTTGGTTTGGAAATTGAAGCTAAAAACTTGATGTTTTTTTTCATTAATCGGGGGCATAAGCAAAGCAAGCTTGATGTGTTTAGACAGGGGACTTATGGTTTAATTAATACTCTATTTGTGAATGGACAAATAACAGACGAGCAAAAAGCCTTGTTCTTAGCGACATCTCAAACCTTATTTAGTGGTAAAAATTGGCTTGATATTCATGAGTCGTACAACAAAGGGCAAGGTAAAAAATCTGACATATTAAAGCAGTTATTCAGGAATTTAACAATTTTCGCTAGCTATCAAGCGACGGCAAATCAAATTGCAGAACGAAAGTCTAGATTGATAGCAGAACAATTGCCGCCTGAGGAGAATGATATTGCCCCTCATGCGGAAAAACAAAGTTCAGACTTGGAAAAAAATATTGAAAAAACCGTACTTTCGGATGAAACTCTAGATACGGAGCCTGAGCAAAGTAGGCAAGAGAGTGTCATTACAGAAAAGACTATTATTATAGATGAGTCAGATTTAAATACATTGACAGACTTTATTGCATTATCAGACAATCCTTCTGATTCAGAATCAAGTTTAAAATTAACACAGTTTATAGCAAATATTGTTGATACACATGGTGCTGACTATTGTAATCAGCTATATCAGGACGTATATGATAAAAATTTGGGATTAGATGAAGATAGTCCTGAGCATGCCGCGCTTTCAAAGTTTGCAAACCAAGTAATAACGGTTATAAATGATAAAATCTTGGATGATTATCGTGCTGAATATAAACCAGATAATACAAAAACAGATATATTATATGACTTAGAAGCAATTTACGCAGATCTAAAAGCCTCTACGCCTGATGCCAATGCAGCACCTGAGGTTATAAAAGAAGTTGATTCACAAGATTCATCAGATGCTATAGCTGCAGTTGAAACATTACAGGAACAAGCTGAAACGTTACTAAGTGATGCCACAGACAAATTAAAACAAGCTTACTCTCATGGTATTCAGCCGGTTCATGTGGATGCACTCCATGAAGTCCAAAGAGTCATCGATGGTGATTATGCGACTAATGGACACTTAGGGATATCATCTAGCTCAGTATATAATCATAATACATTGGATACGGTTGGTACAACGCGACTATCTGTTGTGGGTGGAGCAAATTATAGCCTTATTCGTGGAACAGATGATATATCCATACTAGGTGAGCAATCACATTTTGTTACTGAGCAAGAGCATCAGTTCCGGGACAGCCTAAATCTGCCTGAAAGCACGTCTAAATTTGATAACAAAATTGGCGGAGCCATTTCTTCTGAGACATCCATTAACATTAAACGATTTAATGAAATTGATAATCATGGTGCCGTATCAGCAAAAAAAGATGATACCGTTGTGGCTAGAAAAAAAACTACGAATCATAAAGGCGCAACGATAACAGGTAAGAATGTGTTCTTGGAGGGGACTGAAGAAAAATCCAAAAATTCAGGGGCGATTATTAGTCAAGACGTAGCCACACTAGCCTCTAAAGGGGAAGTTGAGCATGATAAGGAAGCCGTTGTATCCGCTAAACGAGTTGATTTTAAAGCACCAGAAGTTAAAAAATCTGGAGCATTAAGTGCTGTTTTAGCAGCCGTCACTGGATATGATAGCGATAGAACGGATTCTGTCACTTGGCGTGCAGCGGATGATCATCTGCATATGGTATCTATCGGAACAGAGCAAGCTCCTGATTTTGACGCTGATGCATTTAATGATGTAGCGCTCACTGAGTTGGCTATCAATAATCCAGACTACGATTTAAGCAAGCTTGGTATAGACTCAAAATTTGATAAAACACTTCAAGTGAGCTTACCTTATTCAGAACGTACAATTTCAGTTGACGACCTACCCCAACTAGATGCTGATGCAGATTTTGTTTTAAATGCACCAGGCTCTACTTTAAATGCAACTCAATCGCCCGACTTTGAATATCAAAATAACTTGCGGTTTAAAGGCGAACATTTCCAGCATAGTGGGTCAACATCTCTTCAACAAGCATACTTTGATGTAGCTAAATTTGAGGATACATCTACTGATGGCTCATCAAGCTTAAAATTGGATAAAGATGGTCTAATACAAGCAGAAATACTTTTAAATCAAGGAAAGTTGCAATCGGATAGCACAATCCTCTGGCATGTGGACAAGGTGGCTAATAATGCACAAACTGAAGAGGAACTGAATAAATACGAGCATTCTGAACAGTTTAAAATGCCTGATTTTAATCCTGATAAAGTTCTGGTTTCAAATTCAGGATCTATACATGCAAATGCGCATAGCGGTTATATAGGACAATATGATTCTGTGGGTGGTAAGTTGACTTCTGATGATGGCGGAAATTTAATTTACATGGGTGATATTAATTTAAAACCTATACTGACAAATCATGGTGAGTCCATTTTAGGCTATGTTGCCCCTAAAGGTATGAGTTGGTATATAAAAAATACATGGGTTAACGCAACCATCGGCAGTTCAGGACGTACTGTTTTATTAGGAACAGGGAAGCTTACTTCAACAGGCGCCGATATTTATGGTGATGATGGATGCCTAGTTTCTTTTAATACTGGTATAGATGATGATGGTTATGAAGCTGCATATTATACTAAACAAGAAGCTAAAAACAAAAAGGACAAGACTATATCTCCTGCATCTGATGGTTATGTCTTAAGTCATAGCTCTATATCTTCTAACGATGGACAAATAGTCTTAGCCTCTGCAGATAGTTCTATTCATATGAGAAATGTAACCATTAGCACGCCTTCTAATGCACTGTTAGCTGCAAAACAGGAAGTGGGTATTAACGGCCAAGAGGCTTTGCGGCATGAGTCTTTTACCAGCAAAAAACAAGGACTGCTAGGAACGCGTAAAACAACTTCTGAAAGTACAATCGTTAATGTTTATAGCAGCAATCTATTTATCGGTGGGCAGTTAAAAGTTAATTGTTTGGATTTTCAATTGGGTGCAGTAAATGGTGTGGTAGGAGACGTTGATATCACTGCTTTAACAACAATATTGAATGGGAAGCAGGAAAGTTTTTCAAATAAAACTGTATCTCATTCATTTGATGTAAGCTTGCCGGCACAAGATTTAATTAATGTTTTATCTGGTCATAATGCAAAAGCTGTTTTTTCAACTATTGTACAAAACTGTGGTTGGGATCAAAACGAACTAGAAGCACTTGCTAATGCAGAGAGCATTGCTGAAATTCCTTCACCATTATTAAATGCAGCTGTTAACGCATGGAACTTGACTGCATTAGCTGCGACAGCAACTAATGAATGGTTTGATGGTTCTGCTGCGGATTTTGTTGGCACGATAACCGACAGACTTGGTTTGACGACCTCAACAAATGGTAAGCGTACACTTAGTACTAAAGTACATTTTAATTGGAGCAAAACAACGGAGACAACGCAACAAAGTAGTATGGTTGCAACGAATCTATATATAGGGGGTAAATTTAAAGTTTTTGGGAACAAGCTAATTATATCTGATGGAGCTCAGGTTGACGCTAAGGATTTATTACTTTCTTTGGCAAAAGGGATTGAAATGACCAAAGGAATTTCCACTTTAGACTATAGTAGTAAAACTAAAAAAAATGGTGTGGGTATTAATGTATTTGATCCAAAAGATGTCTCTGTTTCAGCAGGTAGAGAGACAACAAAAGTTCACCAGGAAACAGCCACGTTAGCGGGCTTAAATGGACGAGAAACAGCGGATATTAGGTGCGGCGAGTTTATAGAAGGGGAAGGGCGTATTACAGCAAAATCTGGTGAAGTTAAAGCCTCTAAAATATCATTAAAATCAGCACAAAGTGTATATACCGAGAGCCATAAGTCTACCAATATCAACTTGAGTACTAATCTTGCAGCGCCAGATGTTTTAGATGCAAGTAGTGCTGGCGTACAGCATAGTCGAACAACTATTTATGAAACAACCACCCAAAAAGCGGGTATTCAATTTGATAAGGGTGAAGGTAAGCTTACAGCGAACCATATCCATTTAGGGCAAGGCGCTATTATTGATGCCGCTCAAGTTATACGTGCTGATAATCAAGAAGGCGCACCTGAGGTTTCAGGAACATCCGCGGTTGATCATAGCTTGCATTCCCATAAAAGTTTATCTTTAAATGCTACCCCTATACCTGCCCAGCCAGGTGGACAAGTGGGTTACCTTAATGAGCAAAAAACAACAGCTCATAATCCATCAATATATGGCTTAGAGAAAAATGTTGAGGGCATCAATACCAATCGTGCGACAGAGTCTGAAGTAACACAGTCAAAGCGTAAAGCATTTTCTCTTGCTGCATTTGTGCCAAACAAAGAGAAATTCGAATCTGAAGCGCAAGAAATAAAACAAGCGACAAATAGTGTGTTGGAAAAAGGGCAGAAAACTTTGCACTATCTGTTCGGTTCAAAGCCTAAGCAAACGGATCGTCTAATATCAATACCAGCAGAAGCAGATCAAGCTGCCTTGCTAGAAGGGCAGAAAGAACTTAAAGACAATATAACTGGAGAACAAGAAAGCGTTGTTCAAAAAGATGGATTATCTATAGTACATGACACTGATGCTTTGGAAGCTCAAGAAGCTGAATCTATTATCACAGAACAACTGGGAGAGATAGCATCTGAGGTTCAACAAGAAGTCTCTTCTAGGGATGCCCTAATAAAAGAGATTCATGATTTGCCTGGTGTTGGCATTCGCTTAGCAGGATTATCTCCTCAAGAGTATAACCAACTGGTTAAAATAGTAGAAGATGCTCAAGCTGGGGTAATCTCTGATGAGCTAAAAGAAATTTTGTCTCCCGCTAAAGAAATTAAGCCCCCAAATAAGTTTATCTCATTTTTAAAGCAAATTAGTCCAATAAAAGATGCTGATGCTTTTGCTCCGGCTATACCACTGGTTGTACAAGGCGTGAGAATTGCCGTTCCTTTTGTTTTAAAAGAACTGGCCAAAAGAGGCATCATTCATATTGCAGGTGTTACCGCTACTACAGGTGGATTAGTCATTTTAAACAATGAGCTTATAGCCTATGAGCCTGGTAACGCTAGCGTTGATATGACGCCAGCCGATCCGCTGCCAAATATTTTTTCTGGTCGTCCTGTTGACTCATGGGATATAGGGACATTACAGGGAACACCGCCCAAAGAATACGATGAATTGTTGGATAAAGCTCACACAGGACATGCTCCAGAAGACTTATCGTGGTTAAATGAGCCCGTAGGTGGTGCTATTTTGGATCGCCCTGAAGGGTTTGATCATACGGGACATACCACTCCTGATAGTGATATATTAACTCAGAGTATAATGTATAGAGAACGTGCTGATGGAGAGCCGTGGACAACTAAATCTCGTATAAAGGAAGAAGAGCTCCCAATAGAAGGGAAGGTTAGATTTATTCCACGTAAGGGGTATAAGCCATCTATGCCATTACCAAAAGGTCCAAATAATGGAGTATTAGATAAATTTGGAAACGAATGGGTAAAAGGCCCATCAAGAACACACGGCGAAGCATTTGAATGGGATGTACAGCTATCACGACAAGGGAAACAACAACTGGGATGGCTTTCAAGAGATGGAAATCATTTGAATGTCTCTTTAAAAGGCAGAGTAACACATAGGTGATATAAAAATGAAAGCAAAATTTGAATTCTATGAGCGTGTAAAAATAATTACAAAAAATCCTAGTTTAAGTAAGCTCAATGGTGCTCATGGCACTATTGTTGGAAAGTCAGAATATGGAGATAGTCAATGGTACTATGGTGTTTCAGTTGATCTTGATGATGAGGGCTGGTGTTTTGAAGAGCATGAGCTAGAATCGCTCGGTGAATTTGCAAAAGAAAGTGATTACAAGACCGGTGAATCAATAAAAGTAAGTAGTGATGGCAAATTAAAAGAGTAGTCATTGACTAAAGAAACAAATTTAAAAAGGCAGCTTAAATGACAGGTTTACATAATGCCAGCGCAGCAGGCGATTTATTATTAATAGCGCAACTAGTAGAAAATAATAAAAATTCACTTAATCAATTCAGCTCAGGCTGGGATTCAAAATCGCCTCTATTCATGGCGCTGGAAAATAACCAAGTTGAAGCGGTGAAATTGCTGGTCAAACTGGGGGCCGATGTGAATCTCGTGAGCTCTCGAGGGAAATCAGCCTTAAGTGTCGCATGCGAGGCAAATAACCTTGAAATGGCCGTTTTTTTACTCAAAAATAATGCCTCAGCAAATCCTGTTGGCGCCTGGTCAAAATATCCTACATCACACTATCCGTTAAGCATTGCGGTTAAAAACAATAATTTTGAATTGGCAGAAACATTACTTGAGTATGGGGCGAATATAGATGGAGGGTTCATAACGCCTTTACAACAGGCAGCTTACAATAATAATGTATTAGCAGCAGATTTTTTATTAAGTAATGGGGCTGATATAAATTATTGCGACTTAGAAAGTGGTATGCAATTAAGTCCTGCAATTGTTAAGGCAGTAGAAAGTAATAATATTGAAATGGTCCAGTGGTTGATTGACAATGGCGCTAATGTAAACACCTACATTGAAAAGATGGATTATGATATGAATGGAGGTGTATTCTTCCCCATTTCATATGCATGGAGCTCTAGTGCGCTATTTAACGCAATTGAGAATGCTAATCTTGAAATAATAAATATGCTTCTTGATGCTGGTGCAGGCAAAGCAGAAGGGTTAACTGATTTACATTTTGCTGTTTTACGCAACGACCTATCTTTGATTCGACTGTTATTAGAAGATGGCAATGAAGTAGATGCTTTAAATACGCTTGGGGAAAGCCCATTACATTATGCCATATATTTAAATAACATAGAGGCATTGACTGTTTTAGCGGAATACAGTGCAGATTTGCAATTGGCTGTGCCTTGCCATTTTGATGACCGACACCCGATGGAAATTGCAATAGATTTTTATGCGACTGAAGCGGTAGAGTGGTTGTTGAATAATGGTGTCAATATTGAGCAGAGCTATGAGTATGGCGAGTCAGTATTGCAACTTGCTGCAGGTTATGGATATATGGAAGCAGCCTCTATATTGTTAGCACATGGTGCTGATATTCATCACTTGGATGAAGATGGCAACAATATACTGCAAACTGCAGTGTATAGTAATGATGCTGATATGATATTGTTCTTGCTAGACAATGGCGCTAACATCAATCATCAAAATGACTCTGGTCAAACTGCATTACATATCATTGTAGATGGAATAAATTTTTTTGAGCTGAATAATTTATTATTAATGACTCTTATAGATAATGGTGCAAATATAGATATTAGGGATGATTCCGGTCGAACACCCTTAGAATACTTTCAAGAACAAAATGAAATATTCAATTTAAAAGCTGATTATGAGTTTATGCATGAGTTGCTTTCAGGGACAAACATTACAGACTTAAATAAAAAATTGTTGGTGGGTGGAGAGCTTGTTCTAGATGCGATGCCCAGTGGCGATTTAGAATTTAGTAATAACACGAATACAGATAACTTTTCGGGTGTGAGTAACGACAAGGGTGAATTCACTGACATTCCTATACATATTTATGTTGAAAGTAATAATCATCACGTGGATGTTCAGCAGCCAATAGATAATTTGGGTTTTGATGGTTTGATTAGATAACTTTCAAACGCATTTTTTTGGTGTTGTAATTAAGGCGCAAATAAAATTACCCACCACAAATCTAATGCTATATTGTCTTAAGCAATTTAAAATATGATTACTCAAGATGGGAGAGCATTATGAACTGAAAAGACAAAGAAAGCGCAGAATATATTTTATTAAAAAAGAAGTTAAAAGTAGACAACATCCAGCTATTTTTTGCCTTCCTTTGTATTATGGCAACTTTTTTGTGCTCAATGTTTGCAAGAGACTATGTTTCTGTATTTTTAATTGGCGCTGCTTTGCCTATTGGAAACGTATTATTGGGTAGAAACACAAAGCAGCTAATAGAGCTAAATGAAAATCGGCTAAATTCTAAAACAAACAGTTAAAACCCACGATTCTAATCAATTTTAAAAGACGCCATTTTTTCGCCCTAGGATTGCATCATTGGCATGTATAAGTTATGCTTGTCTGCTTTCTAACTATTGTGAAGATTCCTAAATTTCCTATGAATAAATTAAAGATGAATATACACGGATTATCAGATTATTTTAATAAGGTTGAATCAGGTGTGGTTCCTCGCATTAAACATGCACTCAAGTCATCTCAAAATCAAAATGCAGAAAATTTATTCATATTAGGTGGTGCTTTAAATAAAGATGGTGCTCAGTTATTGTTAGAATCTGTCGATGCTCAATCTCTATGTAACATAATGTGGGATGATGGAGGAGCATGTAAACCATTTTCTGCAGAAGGGAATTTCAGCTCTGGTTTTAGTTTGATACGGCAGACTATGCTATCGAATCATTACTCAGTTATTATTCAGACGACGTCAGATACATTTTCTACCCAAAGGTGGTCTGAAAACAATAATGGCCTTCAGTGTAGGTTAATAAAGCCAAATAATATTTTGGGTCAGGCTTTAAACTTTTTACGGTATATAATAGGTAAATCTCAGGCAAACCACGATTACTATTTAAGTGCGCATTTGATAAATCATTGTGCAACAGATCAAGGTAAGCAGCATTGTCATGAATTATTAAATCTTATTACGTCTAAGTTAGGCTCAGCTCTAGAAAAAGAGAACCTTAAACTTATTTTTGATTTCGTTAATGATGACACGATGCACCCGTTTGTTAAGCTAATCTATATAAATAAAGTCGCTAAAGTGCATGGTAGCGCTTTACAGCCTCATGTTGATTCTCATGTTTTAAAATATATGAGCTCATTATTTTGCGATACTAAATATTTGCCGTTAGAAGACAGCAAACCTAAAGAGATATATTTTGAGAAGCAGAAAAACCATCTATCAGAAGAGGCTAAATCAAATAAGTTAACACATGCCAAAATTGCGATGATGGGCACAATATTTTCCATTGCAGCCCAAGTTCCAGCAACTCTTGGAATAGCAGGTTACTCACTCATAGCTCAAAGCTTAGCAATGTTTTCACTTTGCTATGTGACGATTAAGCTTGGCAGCACTGCATTAATGTATGTTAATTCAAATCTTGGCCAATCAATTAACCAGGATACTCAGTCTAGCGAAAATCAAGCGGTTAATAGAATAAGTGATTGTGATGAAGCTACTCTCGATAATACACCACAATCATTACTGTTTTCACAAAACCATAGTACAAGTGGTGTGGAAGCGCGAGGATTTGTAGCGCAACCAGAGCGAGAAGATATCCATACACCTTTAGCATCATCTGACCTGCAATTCAAACGTAACCCATAGAGAACAAGCGAGTTAAGGGTTTTGTTAGTATGTTAGAAATATTTGACAAAATTGGTATAAATATTTCAGGTTATGTCGCATACATGGGTGTTCACATATGCACCATTACTTAAAAAAGCCTTCCATAAAAAGAAGAGGAAACCTGGCGATAGATGGCGGCTTGACAAAACCCACTTAAGAGTTAAAGGTCAATAGAAATATTATTATCGTGCTGTTGATAAGCAAGGTAACACCATTGATTTTCTTCTTTCAGCCAAGCGAGACAAGAAGGCTGCTCTAAAGTTTTTGACCAAAGCCATAGTCAGAAATGTAAAACCCGGTTTGATTAACATTGATAAAAGTGGCTCCAATAAAGCCAGTATCAAACAATTCAATCAGAACAATAGTCGCCGTATCAAAATACGTCAGTGTAAATATTTGAACAATATCATCGAACAAGACCACCGTAATATAAAGGGTATCACTCAGCAGATGCTGGGCTTCAAAAGCTTTGACTCCGCCCAAAGCACTTTAGCCGGAATTGAGTTGATGGCGATGCTGAAGAAAGGCCAGATGAAGAAAAATCTGTCTGGTACTTTGACGCCTGCAGAGCAATACTACGCCCTGGCTACGTAAAGTGGAAGTGGGTGTTAATTTTTCATTAGCCATTTTGGACTTTGCGACAGAACCTGTTGTTACAACTTAACTATGCCTCATCAATAATCGCTATATTAACTATTCGAAGATTTTTATCTTTTATAGCGACTGTGGAGAATTTATCCGTAACGGTATAAACTACATAATATTGGCCAATCAGAAAGGCATCATTATGCATAATATCAGGTGGTGTATAAACTGCATGCCCCCACGGTATTTTGAATGCAGATATTTTGTATTCCTCTTTCTCACATTTAGCAAGTATTAAGTGACCACGTGACTGTTGGTTAACGGGGAAATGATAATGTGGCGTATTGTGATATTCTAAATATACCCCCCCGCCTAGATCTTCTTGCAAAATATAATTTTTCACATAGTTTGGACCAATGTCAACCTGGGTTAAAGGTAAGTCACTAGGAGAATCAAACTTAATTTTATCGCCTATTTTTAGTAGCTTCGCACCATAAAAAGCTAAATTTTCATTTGTAGCTTTCACACTGGGTATTTCAAGACTTGATTCATTAACAATTAATTCACCAATACTACCTAATATGCTAGCCGGATTATAACTGTTATTGTCGTTGTTTATCCAGCTCCCATGAAAAGTTATATAGGGAGGTGTTATTACCAGCGGGGCTGAATCATAGTTATTTTCTTGTAATATCGACGATGATTGGATTAAGCCATCTGCGGTGACCTGATAATATTCATTTTTCTTAATATAACTAAAAACTCGACCTGTGGTCATATAAGACTGGTTATCCATTCCCTTTCTAGACACTAATATTTTATCGATATTGGTCCTAATGTGTTTTGGTAATGCAGGATTAATCTCAACTGTAGATTCGGCATACGAAGATGCTAACTGAATCTCTGAAAAAAATAGTAGTGTAATAGTGCTTAGTAAGTAGAAACTTCTTTGGAGTATAGATACAGCCATATATCATCCATTTTTATTATTTTTAAGCTTATAATGCTTTATAGCTTTTTTAGGCGTCACACAAGATTTAGTTCACCAACATTTTTCATGCCCCAAGATTTATTCTTTGGGGGTTGATGCGAGTGCAGTATTCAACGGCAGTAAACCCACTTAGTTACGATATATCTCAAGATTTGAACTAATCTTAAATTTTGCCCTTATAATAGCAAATGGTTTGGCTCAAATGGGGGGTTATAGCTAAACAATTTATACAGAGCTACCCTAGTAGGACTTTTGGCACTGTTGCGAGAATTTAGGATTATGTTAAGCTACTGTGCTAGTTATACTTAAGGTTCAAGCATATGGCCAATAAAAAGTACAAAGATCCAAGCAGGCCGTTTAAATGGAAGCAAGCTGCAGGTGATATAATTCTTTGGCTGGTCAGTTGGTATTGTCGTTATGCCTTGTCATTGCGTGATTTGACTGAGATGGCGCTAGAACGTGGTTATAAATTAGAACGCTCTACTATCAATCGCTGGGTTCATGAGTATGGCCCTGAATTGAATAAACGAGCAAAGCCATATTTAAGGAAGACTTGTGATTCTTATAAACTTGATGAGACGTACATCAAGATTAAAGGCGTGTGGCATTATTTATATAGAGCGATTGATAAATGTGGTGATACTCTTGATTGGATGTTAAGTCGTTATCGCAATAAAAAAGCAGCTAAACGTTTCTTTAAAAAAATGCTTGGGAACAAGCACGCCACTAAACCGCGAGTTATAAATGTTGATAAAAGCCCAACATTTCCACCTGGTTTAAGTGAGTTGCAAGCTGCAAATGAAGTGCCACCTGATACAAAATTACAAGCTGTAAAATATCTAAACAATCCAATGGAAAACGATCATAAATCTACTAAATCAAAATCCAGATATCGGAAGTGGTATCAATCATTTTCTACTGCTAAAAACGCTCTCGATGGTATGGAAGCCATGCGCATGATTCAAAAAGGCCAAATTCGCCATGTTGGTAAAGACGTGGTGAAGCAAAATAGCTTTATCAAAAAATTATTCGGGTTGGCTGCGTAATGCAAAGCCCCCTAAAAACTATTTGAGGAAAATATATTTTCGCAACAGTGCCATATTGATTTACCCGTTGGAAAAGCTACTGTAATACAGGGTAAATTCGGCGCTGGAAAAACCACATTATTTAGATGTTTGGCCGGTCTTTGGCCATATGCAATTGGAAGCATCGTATTACCAGAAGGAACAAATGGAGGCAAACTTAATGTGTACTTTATTCCTCAGAAAACTTACTTTCCATACAAGGGAACATTACTAGACGCTATCCATTACCCCAACCCTGGTAATACAAAGGATGCAAAACAAGTAATAACATTGATGCGTAGCCTAGGATTTACAGAAGGCACGATAAACAATATCAATAAAAAAGATGAATGGAACAAAATACTTAGTGGTGGTGAACAGCAACGTATAGCCATCATCGGAGCCATTGTAAGCAATCCAGATATTTTGTTTATGGATGAGAGCACAAATGGGCTAGATCCTGAAACGCGATTAGCATGTGAGAAAGCTTTGAAAGAAAACATGCAAGGAAAAACCATCATTGCTATTGACCATCATGTGAGTAATCATGCAGCCCCAACTATGCAGATGTTTTTTGATCACAAAGTAACGATTAAAAAAGGAGAAAGTATGCCTAAGATTGAGAGGGTAGCGCATGAGTCAAGCAAATTAAGAGTAGCCTGATTAGCATACGGAGAAAACTAGAAGGTTGGAGCAAACAGAGCGTAATCTTAACAAGAGATAACAGCCCCATGCTGGTCTAAAATGTCATCAAGATTACTTCGAGTTACAGATTCTGCCGCTTACGTCAGCGCATCGATTTTATGCTAGAAGAGATTTTATATTGCGCAGCATCAAAAAAAACAATAAAATGGGTTCTGTATAACCTCTACAAGTTGTTCAACTGATATATGCTCACTTTTAAGCAACCTCCTCTAAATAACAATAATGACTGGCCTATCATTCACGCATGTAATTTGGATGATATTGAAACTCTAATCTCATACCATGACATGGGTAAAGACTTTGATTCCATTCATGACTTTTACGGTGATGGTCTTTTACATGTTTCTATCTTTAGTGACGCGATTCATTCCTTCCATGCGCTGCTCGATTGGGGGATGGATATTGAAAAGGTCTCTTACTCTGATAGCGCAACACCGCTCAATGTAGCAGCTATGGTCGGGGATCTACACTATATCACGCCACTGGTTGAAATGGGCGCTGACGTCAACACAATGGATTATTATGGCTTTACACCACTTCATAATTCAATTTATTTTGAAGAGTATGATGCAGCTAATTATTTTTTAAGCCTCCCAGAGGTTGATGTCAATATCGCTAGTTATGATGAATTTACACCTCTGCTAGAAAGTTATTTTTACGGTAATGAACAAACGACGAGTGCCATCATTCAACATCCCACATTTGATTCAACATATAACATACTGATGATCTCTGAATATTATGATGATGAATTTCTTCAAGATATGAAAAATCTCGGTGTTTATGCAGATGAAGATATCATTGAGGCTTTCCACTTAGCAAAACTATTAGGCCATCGCTATGATTTAGGCGGAACTTTTTCTTTTGCAAATTTGGACTATAGTGCTAATTATTTTTCATATGAAGGTTATAGTAATAATTTAAGTGTCGCAGAGTTTACTCGATCATATGAATATTTTTTAAGTCATGTTGTATTAACCAGCACAGTACCCAGCTGGGCCAATGAAGCTTTAATCAGCGCGCTTGATGCGCTTCAGTTTCAGGACAGCAATACAGATGCCGCTTTATTCCATGAGAGGTTTGTTAGTGGACAATCCGTGATTCTTGCTTCTGGCTGGAACGGCCATGCCGTAGAGATTGTTTTACACCAAGATCGCTTATATCGCTGCAACCGAGGCGATCAAAGTGATGGCGTTCATGGAATTGAAGAGTTCATGATTACCAAGCCAAATAATCTTACCCTCGAAATACTTGATATCATTTTGGAGGCATCTGGGCCTCCGACCTTTTTACAGCACGATTTAGTTGAAATTTTGGGACTTGAAAAAATCGGTGAAATAGAAAACCCTGAACAGATCGCTGGTAACTGCACATGGACCAGTTTAGAGGCAGGGCTTGAAGCCTTAATTCTAACCAACCTATTAGAAAATAGCATCGATGCAGACACAGCACACAGCTTTGCTAAACAAGCCTTTGAGCTATGGGAAGAGTTTGATATGACCCATGGTCTCGAAGAATTCATATCTCACAGTGATATCTTAATAGGCAACAGCTTCTATGATGAGTTATTGGCTGACATATTCAATACCTTGGATACAACGCAAAGCGAGTTTGACTTTTCTCGTCAAGCCATTATTTATGATGAATTACTCAAGCCTGAATTTTCTGACCTATACGATGAATTAGTAGGTCAATATGTAGAGCAATATGTTCCACTTTATGACAGTATTTACGATAACTATATGGAAAATACAAGTATAGAACATGCGGACTATATAGCCGGCAAACATTATTACGAATTTATAAATGCTTATAATGAGTCTGAGCTAAACAATGACCACTTTATTTTAAGTTTAGAAGATATTTTCTCCTCAGGTCATTCTGCGTTATCCTTTGATATGTCTAGCGCATCAACTATAACCTCTGAAGCTGTCAACATTTCTCCAATGCCCGTGTTACAAACCCACATTTTGCCTGAGCCTGACGCTGTAGACTATATTATCGTGTAGCATTCTTAAAAGCAGCAGGAAAATAATTTAGCTTATCTGACAGTATCCTAAATTATTTCCTGCTCAATTCATAATGGCCAATGTGAAATTCAAACGTGCTCCTGCTTAGGTTGCATTGATTAATCTTTCCGCGCTCACCTAGGGTCCCAGACCATATAGGGCGGAATATGACCTTAGGTTAGTTAAAACTCATTGCGAAAAGTTATTGTTCTTCATATATGCTGTAAAACACAGCGTATATTATGATTTAAGTTTTATTTTAAAAATCATGTAGCTCTGTAATTCAGTGCAATTAAATTTTCTTGTTAAAAAGCAACATTAGACGCGTGCTTTTCTGATAAGTCGCGATACGCCTATTTTTCCATATAATACTGGAATTAACAGTATTTATGCGCATAATAAAAATACATTATTTGAGAGGTAAGCAACATAAGGTCATATTCCGCCCTATATGGTCTGGGACCCAACTAAGCCTAATAAAGCAGCTGATCAAAGCCTTGGAGATAAATCATTCCAAAAAGAAGCAAGAGATATATTCGAAATTTCTTCAGCCCCTGAATCACAGCAAGCCGATTTGATTAGTAAATATTCAACTTATTACACTGATGGCGTAGACGGAAACTATTTTTTTTGGTATCAATATAATGATGAGACATTAATCAATGAAAACCCTGGCAGTGTCAATGAGCATGACTCCTATGATGACGAGCCATCAATCTATGAAAACTCTGGAAGTGTTTATGATTATGCTCTCTATAATGTTCAGCCACCTATTTACTCTCTATTGAATCAGTCAACCTCCTATAAGGAAAGCTCAATATCCCGAGTGAACACTCATGAAGAGCACGTTGAATTTTTGAAAAATAGCATTATGAAAGCTGATAATGCTATTTTAATATCTTCTTATGGCATATCAATGAGCTTGTTACAAAAAATTGAAAAAGAAATAGCAAGTGTACGCTCTACCGGTATAGGAGTCTTATTTTTTAATAGCGACCGAAAGCCTTGCTCACCTGAAGTTATGAATTTTATAAAAAAATATAATATAATGTATGAAAAAATAAAGTCCCATTCAAAAGTAGTAGCTGTTGATGATGACGTCATAGCAGTTGGCTCATATAATTGGCTTAGTTCAGATGGAGCGAGTTACAAAGACGGCTTAAATGGCAGTTTAGTTTTATTAGGAGAGGAACTTTGTCAAGGATGGCATAGTCAATTTCGTGTATTTTTTCGTCAATATATACATAAAATACACGGCAATATCGAAAAAACAACTAGCTTTAAAAGTATCGGTACAACAGACATGCCTGTTTACTTTGATCAACGGGATGGCTCAAGATTAACTTATTTACCGACATTAAATGCTCATAGAAAATTTTTAGATTCCATCTTTAATATCGCTCAGACCTCACTAACAATATGTGTTCCATTTATAAATAAAAATTCTGGTTTTTTAGAAGACCTACCAGCTAAAAAATTTGTAAAAGCTGCAAATAGAGGAGTAAATATTACGATTGTTTGTCAAGAAAAATATGTGTCAAAATTGAAAGATATTTATGGAAGTTTTCTAGAGTCACATAAAAATATCACCTTAATCTCAAAAAGTAATCTGCATGGTAAGTCTATTGTTATTGATGAATGTTTAATAGCTGAAGGATCTTTTAACTGGATGAGTGCATCTAGAAGCGAGGATAGCCCTTATTATAACCATGAAATTACTATAGTTTGTGAAGGGCCCATGGCAAAACCTTTAATAAATGATTTCAACAAAAGAATGCAACTGGATAGTATAACTCAAGGCAATGGCAATACACTAGGCAAACGGGATGGAGTGCTAAAGCGGTCACGAGTTAACGATAATGATAGCATCCAATGTCAGCCAATAAGCAAAAAAGAAATTCTGATTTCATTTGAGTGCTTTAGCGGAAAACTTGATGATGAGCTCATTACACTATTAGCGGAAGCTATAGCAAATGGTCTTGCGTGCAATATTTACTCTTCGAATAATCACATAGCACAAAATGCTTGCAATAAATTAAAAAATGAATTTGCAAAAAGAAACCTGGTCTGTCCAAATATAGAAATCAGACATTCAAGCTCTAGTAGTGAAAAAATATATCACAATACACTTAGTCTTACGTCGGCTTTGAAAGAGTATCTTGGTCCTGAGCAGTCTCAAGAACATGCGAAAAAACGCCGAAAGTTTTAGCTTCGATGATGCGTTCTTTATCTATGGGTCCGAGACCATATAGGGCGGAATATGAACTTAGGTCACGAGACTTCCATTGGTAAACATTTTATAAAACAATACTTATTCAATAATCCAGTGAATATTACTCTTTCTTGGCTTGACCGTGAGATTCCGGTAAATAATAGTTAGTTGGAAGGGGGCAATCACCCGTGTATGCGACAGGACCGGAAACTCATATTCTTTTTTGCTTGTCGCTAAATAGGGAAAGGAATCCCCAAGAGCTACCGCCACGGACTCATCCTTCTGATACCTTCCAATAAAGTTTGCTAACATGCCGCGAAATATCTTAAATACATTTCAGGTTTAGAAAGTGTATTCCTAGCAAAGCCTGTAAATTAGGGCTATTTATACGCTGTTAAACCACCGAACCACATACATTATGCTTGAACAAATAAAACATGAGTGGACAAAACCGTAGAGTGAAGTCTTGGTCTATTACAGATAAAGATCTTAACGCTCATGTAGTGCATGTAAACACTCAATATGTGCCCATTATATTATGTTGGAAATGTCAGTTTAAATGACATCAGCAATCAATAGATTGTGTTTTTTGCTGAAAATTTTTCTTTCCTGCTTTCTTTTTATAAATCATAGCTTTGACGCACCCCATGGTAAATTTCTATTAGATGTTCGCGGGAGACCATGTAGCGTATTGCCTCATGAAGAATTGAAATTAAGCCATAAATCATTTATAGTTAGTCTTTCATCCCAGTTAATTTATCCGGCTAACAGATTATGATGCTTGCAGATTTTGTGACTTTGAATGATTATTCCGTTGGTGAAGATGCTGATTTAAAAAATACGTTAGAGCTTTATTTTTTCATTCCCAAACTAAATGGTTATCTGCAGGCATTTTTCCGTCGAGCGACAGCACAAGAGACATCTACATTAAAAAATTTATGTCATGACTTCCAACGAGCCATTATTGAAGCGCGCAATCAAAGAGGAGCCAAGTATATAAATTACATAGCAATGTGGGAGGAGCTAAGTGCACTGCCCAGTGAGAGAAAGGATACAAAAGCCCTTGAGAAAGAATATTTGCCCTGTTTCAACAACTTAGCTGTAAAGGAAATTTTATCTGAAAAGCAGAGTATTATTGAGGATATTGAAAATTACATTTTACAAACTGGACAAAAGTACCGCCTGAAAGAAGAGAAGAATGCCATAGAAAAATTGGATAAATCTGAATTGGTGCCGTTTGATGTTTATTTGGAAAAATGCTTTGAAGGATCAAGGGATCGCAATAGAACTTTGGATCCAACCTATTTGCAATGGGAAGGATATCTCAATTATGTCAAAAGCATCATCACTCCATTCTATAAAAATAAATATTTTACTGAAAACTATAGACAGGCTGAGTTATTACTACAAGAAATCGATAAAACTTTAGCTATCATTGACCATAATCAAAATATGCTGAATACGTTATATTTTGAACTTCATCAAATAAATTTGGAAGTCAAATCAAATCGTCATCGATATACAGAGCTTGAGATGGATCAAGTCCTTTATTCATCTGCAGAAAATCAGCAAAATCAATCAGGCAATGTGAAAAGCACCTCGGAGATAACAATATTTTTTCAGGAATTAGAGGTTAAATATAATAAACTTTTGATTCAACAGAAATCTCTGAGTGAACAGATATGGCATGTGCATGTGCTTTATCAAAACAATAATGGATCATTAAATAGAACATCAACACTTTTTACTTCTTGTCAGAAATTATTTGAGTACTGGTTTGTCAATTTGTTAACATTTAAGATGCGACAGCCTGATATGGATAAGATAATTGGGTTCAGTCATGAATCGCCGGGAGGAGAAGAGGATGTTATTTATCGGCACATTTCTGCGGCTGAGTTAAAAAACATTGAAAAAAGAAAAGGTTTCTATCAGGCTTGCAATGCTTGTTTAGAACGTGCTAAATGGTTTTATGAAAAAGGCGCGCAGGTGGGAAATGGGGTTATCCATGAATTTAAATGTAATGTATATTTAAAACCAGGTAGTCTTAAGTTATTTCAGGAATTGCAAAAACCAGAAAACAAACATCCAGCCATTATTTATAAAGAAAACGAGCGTAATTGTTTTGGTCTGCATGAAGATATATTGCCATACTTTAATAGGCTTGTTAGAAAAGTATGCGTGTCAAGAAGGGCTGATTGTAAAATAATTAAGACGATTATGTTTAGTCAAGATAATCTTGGACACCCAGTTTTAAACCATTTTGAAAGAATGAATTTAAATAATAATAGAAGTAGAAGCACATCAAATAGCAAAAATAAAAACCAGCGTCATCATAATACGGTACCCCTGATGAAAAAAAGACCTTCAAGTAAAAAATATTAATGGGTTTGATGCCCAGTTGGCCGAAAACGCACGCTAAGCTATATTAGCAGTCTAAGTGTTTCATCAAAATTCCCCAGTCGGGTCAATCTGCGTAATGGGGCCATATCTGTCATAGGCCACTATATTTTTCAGCAAAACCGATAAGTTAAAACAGAAGCAAAAATGTAAAAATTAGCTTAAATTAAGAGGGCGATAAAATGTTTTTTGTTATGGAGCAGCACCATAGGTCAAAAATTAAGAAAAAGTTTAAAGCCATCATAAAATCTAAGAAAATTATATCTTTAGGTATACCTGATGAATATGAATATATGGATCCAAAGCTAGTTGACCTGATCAAAATGCGTGTGTCAATTTTTTTTAAGTAACAAAAACACATCTATTATTGAAAAAAAATATAAACAGTCCTTAAAGAGGCTAAATCATGCAAGAAACCACTTGCTTAGAAATAATTAAAGAGGCAAAAGCAAACCCCAATGGCTGGGTTTACAAAATAGATCAAAAGTACGATTTAAGTGGCGATATCCCACCTGAGGCTATTGTTGGTGCATGGGCTGTTGATAGCAAAGGTGAGATTACTGGCGATTTTATACAAAACAAGAAGTACATCCCCTTAAGCATTAAAAACTAACATAAATATTTTGAAACACCATAGTAAAGCCGTAAACTGATAAAATAAATGAAGCAAGAAACAAATAAAGAGTCTCTTCACCTTGCCGCAGGAGCCAATGATCTTGATGCAGTAAGCAATCTGCTTAAAGATGGTGCTGATATAGATGCCATAGATAGAAGGGGGCTTAAAGCCACCCATGTAGGTCCCCGACGCATATCCGCCTCTAATGACCCACGGCATACTTTAAACCTATGATTTATAGAATAAAATTAGCAAACATAAATTTTCAACATATTTTATAAGCATTTGATTATTAATATTTTAATTCTTTTGATTATCAACCAGATCGGTCAATTTTTCCATACCAAACTTTGCACCAGCGTTCTAACAATTTTCGCTATTTTTTCCTATAAATTGGTAATAAATTACAAATTTTATATGACACCATACAGAAGGGGATATGATTGCCATATATTTCCTCTCTATCATACTCATTTAATTCGCTCTAAAGCTTCTACAGGGCTTTTCAGGACAATAAAGATTAGTAGGAAAGCTGTTTTAAAGCCATTCAGAGACCTCCCATTATCTTTAGCTTTGATGATAGTTGATCCTGCTGTCAATGATAGGAAACCAAACAGAGGGGGGTAACTCTAGCTAAAAGATGTTCCATTTTGGTTCAAATTTATTTGGAATATTATGTTAATAATCAGATGCATACGAATTTTGCTGAAATTTTATGATCGGCAATTTCTATATATAATTCATAGGTTTAAAGTATGCCGTGGGTCATTAGAGGCGGATATGCGCCGGGGACCTGAATGGCAAACATTTTTGGGCGCCCTTACTGGCCTAGTTGCTGGTGCATGCTTAGGAGGTGTTGCTGGAAAAATAGCTGGATTTGGAGTTGAGGCCTTGTCTCTTGCTGGTGCTGCAATATTTTCAGCGTCTGGGGCCATTGTTTTCTATAAATCAATAACAATAAGGAAACAAAATATAGAAATGTATTGCTCAAATTAATTATTCGCACAAGACAGCAATTAGCTAAAAAAATCGAAACAGTCAAAAACCCTTGTTTTTAAAGGGTTTTTGACGTTGCATAGTATACGATAACTATGCAATGGACGATAACGAAACGTTGCAAGTAAGGGCGTAAACTCACACTCAGCTTTTTCTATTTTTTAGGGGAATCTTAAGCATTATTTATAATGTTAAATACTCTTATGTCTATTTACCCAACCCTAGAAATAATAAGCCTACCTTCAGCCGATATGTTGATTTTCAACGATGAGTGTTCCCCTATACATACCCATTTGACACGTAAAATTAAATTCCCCAGGTTCTTTGGGAACAATAGTAATAACATACATTTTGTTATGTGGAAGCTTTGCGCTAATATTAAATTTGTCAAAAAGCACATACTCTGAACACGGCGTATCATCTTTTCTTAAAAAACCTAGTTTAATAGGCTGATTTACTTTTGTTTTTAGAATAGAAGGGCTATAAATACCATTTTGCACAACAATCTTTTGAATATCTGCCGAGTTAATTTTAGCCTTAGGTTTTGCAATTAAAAACCACCAAATAATAACCCCAATTAGAAATATACCAACCGCGTTTACTAATACACTTTCCATATTCTAAACACCTTTTGCCTTGAACCAACGCAACCTATTTGCATTGCTAACGACTGTAACAGAGGATAAAGCCATTGCAGCACCAGCAATAATTGGATTTAATAGTACTCCAATAAAAGGGTATAAAATCCCTCCAGCAACGGGGATACCCAGGCTATTATAAAGAAAGGCCCCAGCTAGGTTTTGTTTGATGTTTTTCATAGTGGCGCCCGATATGGCTATAGAATCAGCCACGCCGTGAATAGAACTTCTCATTAAAGTAATATCTGAGCTCTCGATGGCAACATCCGTCCCTGAACCAATAGCAAAGCCAATATCGGCTTGGGCTAACGCCGGAGCATCATTGATGCCATCGCCAACCATACCTACTTTTTCCCCTTGTTCCTGGAGTTTTTTTACCATCTCTGATTTGTCTTTGGGAAGAACTTCCGCAAAAACTTCTTGAATGCCAACTTGTTTTGCCACAACACTTGCTGTAGTTCCATTATCACCTGTTAGCATTATTACTCTTAGTCCAAGCTTATGTAATCTCTTAATGGCATCAATTGAATCGTCCTTAATTGGATCAGAAACAGCTATAATAGCAATACATACACTGTTCACGCTCAAATACATGGGCGTGTGACCAAGACTTGCAAAGTCATCTGCCTTATCAATCATATGTTCAATTGAAATATTAAACTTCGCCATTAGTTTTTTATTACCAAATTTTACTTCTTTATTGTCTATGGTTGCTTGAACACCATGGCCAGAAACCGCCATAAATTCTTTGATTTGTAAAGTTTTAAGATTTTTGCTCTGGGCTGAATTAATAATGGCCTCTCCCAATGTGTGCTCAGAACCAACTTCAATGCTGGCAGCAAAAATTAAGGCTTCATCCTTGCTAGAATTTTTTGATGTATAAACATGGGTAACTTCGGGGTGTCCTTTAGTGATTGTCCCCGTCTTATCTAGTACGATAGATGTTAGATTCGTTGCATTCTGCAACGCTTCTCCATTTCTTATTAGAGCGCCATATTCGGCTGCTTTTCCCATTCCTACCATCACTGATATAGGTGAGGCGAGTCCTAACGCACAAGGACAAGCGATGATGAGTACCGTCATGGCAGTTACTAACATAAAACCTAATTTAGGGGCAGGACCAACATTAAACCAAATTAAAGCTGTGACAATGGAAAATATCATGACTGCAGGAACAAAAAAAGAAGAGACTACATCGGCAAGCCTTGCAATCGGAGGCTTAGTATTTTGGGCTTGCTGAACCATTTCTATAATGTGTGCTAAAGCAGTATCTTTTCCAACGTGCGTTGCTTTAAATGTAAAAGAACCTGCTTTATTAATTGTACTGCCTATCACCTTGTCATTAACTTGTTTCTTAACAGGAATAGGTTCTCCGGTGAGCATGGATTCATCTACAGTGGAGTGACCCTCAACAATATCTCCGTCAATAGGTATCTTTTCACCGGGACGCACTCGAACAATATCCCCCTGTAATACTGATTCAATCAGAATATCAACTTCAGTATTATCTCGAATAACTCTAGCCGTTTTAGCTTGTAGCCCAATTAGTCTTTTAATTGCCTGGGATGTTTTTCCTCTTGCTTGAATTTCGAGCGCAGCCCCGAGGGAAACGAGCGCAATAATAATTAAAGCTGCCTCAAAGTAAACATGTCTTGCAAGTTCTGGAACGACATTGGGAAAAAGAGAGATGACTATTGAGTACACCCAAGCTGTACCAGTCCCAAGGGCTATTAGGGTATCCATTGTGGCATGATGGGCAAGAAGCGCTTTCCAGGCGTTGTAGTATAAATAGCCACCAGCATATATCATTATAGTTAGGGTTATCAGGCCAATGATAAGGGACATAATCTGACCTTTGATCATTGATAAATCTGGCATAAGCCCTATGAAACCTAATAGAAATAATATGGCTCCAGCAGCACCAGCCACTATAAATTTACGCATTAAGTCTCGGTATCTTATAAATTCTTCTTGCTCTTCATTTGCCCCTGAATCAAAAGGTATTGCTTCATAACCAATCTCTTTCAAAGCTCCTATAATTGTATTCTCTTCAAATACTCCCAAGACCTCAAGAGATTTTTGTGCTAAGTTTGCAGATGCTTTTTCTACCCCAGGTGTGCTTTTCATGGCTTTTTCAATACTATCTATACATCCAGCACATCGCATATTTTTGACTTTAAGCTTCATAGATTAATATTTCTCAGCTTTTTTGAGGAGTAAATGATGTTAATATAAACTAATTAGTAGAAGATTAAAAATGTAAATAAGCAATCATAATAACAAATTTAGTTTCGTCAAAAACTATCTCAGATGTAGATAGTTTTGTTCATTTAAATATTTGCAATTTACTAGTTAATTATGTCTCTGAATTTAGAGCGAACAAGTTGCTCGACTTTCTATTATGTAGCATTAAGACAAGAGTGGCGTTTACTGAACATGATCGAGACAATGTGCCATCATGCATGGATAAAAAACCTAGTATTTCTTCAACATTAACAGTAAATAAAACGTAGAAATAGACATAACATTAACTAAAACCGGAGGCAATCATGGGCAAGAAATTCATATTAACTATCTTAATATTAATGCTATCTGGCAATTCATATGCTGTAGAAAGTAATGACATGCAAAATAAAATTATTAGTAACTACCAAGAAATGGATAAAATTATGAAACGAGCAGAGGTTGCTGATAATAGAAATGAAAAACATAAATTAATGATGCAGCATTTAGAAAAAATGGAAGAAAATATGAAGCTCATGAAAGGTATGCATGTCGCGGAAAAAAATACAAACCAAGAAGGTATAAATATGCAACAAATGCACATGCAAGAAGAGATACATATGATACATCAAAAAAATATGATGATGGAAATAATGATGGAAAAAATGCTTGAACAACATAAACTTATGATTAAAAGCAACTAGCCATATTTTAATATAAGCGTCGAGACAGGCCGTTTTTTAGACTTAAAAATATCTCTGGTTAGGGCAAGCCAACCAGAGTCACTAAAAAACTAATTCGTTAATCTTTATCTCTCAATCTATCTTGCGCTGAAGGGTGCTTATGGATGTTTCCACTATCCATGGCTTCGTCATCTCTCATGGCGCCGGAGCGCTCGCGATGAGATCTATGTTGTTCATTCTCGTTTATTTTCTTGCCTGATGAGCTCATGCTATTATGTGCCTTGTGGGAGCTATGTTTATTTTCATGAGCTTGATTTTTATTATCGCCAGCATATAAAAATCCTGAGCACATCAGAGATGTTATCAATAAAGCTATGTGCGGTATGGTTTTCATTTTTTCCCCTTAAAATGTGTTGTTAAATTGTAGCAAGTGGATATAGAAAGTACAGATAATTTTTAAAATAACTTACTCCGCTAAAGTACAACATAGGATTCGAATTATTTATAAATAAACTCTAAATTCTTGCATTATATCTCTACCCAGAATGGGCTTGATGTAGTTTCTATTCTCCCTACAACTTTTAGACTGTAGGACGAGCTCCCTTTAGCCATAGTAGCATAGATGCAAAAAACGATAGCTTTACATTAATTTATAACTTTCATCAATATAAATAAAGCTAATCATTTCATAAAAAATATCCCCCCCTTTTTTTTTATCGGGGGTATTTTGTAGTGGTATAAATAGCTTTAATCAAGGCAGAAGGGTAATATTAATTAGGTTTTTTTTGAAGTGACGAATGTTAGAAATGAAACTATTGCAAATATTTGCCTTAATCGCTCTGATTTTCCCTCAACTGGTTGTTGCTAACTTAGAGTTAGAAAGTGCGATAGCTATAGCCATTCGCAATAACCCAAATTTAGCTAAAATACAGGCGCGCTATAAAGCTTTAGCAGAGATCCCCCAGCAGGTTGGCACACTGCCAGACCCTTCAATTTCATTAAATGCAATGAATTTTCCAACGGACAGCTTCACTCGAAAGCAAGAGGCTATGACACAGATGCAAATAGGCTTAAGCCAAGCATTGCCTTTTCCTGGAAAGTTAACATTAAAACAAAGGGCTAGTGAGTTTGAAGCATCTGCAGCATTTCACTCAGTTCATGAACTAAGACATCAGCTTATTAGTTTTGTTAAGCAAAGTTGGTGGCAAGCATTTTTCTTGGACCGTGCCATAGAGGTAATCCAGACAAACCAAGAATTATTAAGACAATTTTTAGAGATAGCTAGTAAAAAATATGAGGTTGGAAAAGGGTTACAGCAAGATGTCTTGCTAGCACAATTAGAATTATCTAAGCTTTTGGACCAAGAAATTCAACTAAAAAGTATGCGCCGGCAAGAAAGCATCAAGCTAAACACCTTAATGGATATTTCTCCTGATAATGATGTACGCCTACCATCATACTCCCCAGGAAAAATATTATATGCGTCAAATGAACAGGCGCTATACCAGTCAGCGGAAAGTTCTCGCCCAATTTTGCATGAAAAAAAATCATTAATCAGCGCAGCTCAGTCAAAATTAGATTTGGCAAAAAAGGGCTATCTTCCGGATTTCAAACTCGGAGTTGTCTATGGTTTTAGAGATGGCAAAAATCCACCACCGCGAGGAGGGGAGCGTTCAGATTTCCTTTCGGTTATGCTCAGCGCCAGCATGCCCTTATATGCGAGAACAAAACAATCCAAAGAGGTTTGCCAAAGAGCCGAAGAATTAATAAATAGGCGTTTTGACTTCCAAGACAAATTAACGAGTGTTCGCTCTGAAATATCACTAGCACTAACAGAGCTGAATCAAGCCAGAGAACAATATTCTTTATTTAAAACAGGTATTATACCACAGGCGCAACAGACAGTTTCATCTATGCTTGCTGCATATCAAGCAAGTGAAATAGATTTTTTAAACCTTGTGCGTAGCCAGATAACACTTTTTAATTATGAACTTCAATATTGGAAAGTATTTGCAGATTCGAAAAAAGCACTGGCACGATTAACTGCGGCTACCGGAGAGGAAAATATTTATGCAGAATAAATGGATTTATACAATTGCAGGGGTTTTAGTTTTCTCTAGCTTCTTTTTAGGTAAATGGATGCCTAGTGACATTTCCTCTGAAAATGCTTCAGTCTCTAGCTCAGAGAAAAAGCCTTTGTATTACCGAAATGCCATGAACCCATCGGTGACATCTCCTGTACCCGCAAAAGATAACATGGGTATGGATTATGTTCCCGTGTACGCTGATACAGATAATTCTGAAAAATCTGTTATTGGTACAGTGAAAATTGATTCCACTATTGTTCAAAATATTGGCGTTAGAACAGAAATAGCAAAGAAAATGGCCTTTGGACGAACTATTCGCAGTGTTGGTAGAATAGAGTTTGATGAAGAGCGCATGATTAGGCTTCACCCTAAGGTTGAAGGCTGGATAGATGAAATATATATTGATAAAACAGGCCAAAAAGTAAAAGAAGATGAGATTCTTTTAAGCTTATATTCACCGATATTAGTAACAACACAACAAGAATATCTATTAGCATTAAATAGCTTGAAAACATTGCAAAAAAGTCCATTTGGCGATGTTAGGCGTGGGGCAGAAGCATTAGTAGAAAGCTCTAAAGAGAGGCTGGAGCTGCTAGATGTCCCTGCGCACCAGATTAGTGAACTTGAAAAAACAGGTAAACCTAAGAAAAACCTACATATCCACTCTCCATTTGCCGGGACTGTCGTTAGGATTGGCTCAAGAGACGGGCAATATGTTACACCCAAGACAGAGCTGTATATGATAGTTGACTTATCAAAAGTTTGGGTATATGCGGATATCTATGAATATGAAATACCATGGATAAAGGAAGGTGACGAAGTCGAAATGACCTTAACCAGTGTGCCCGGAAAAGTTTTCAAAGGAAAGTTGGTTTACATTTACCCATATGCTGAAAAAAAATCTAGGGCCACAAAAGTTCGAATAGAGTTTGATAATAAAGAAGATCTGTTAAGACCCAATATGTTCTCTAATGTGGTTATAAAGTCACAAGTAATAGAGGATTCAATTGTCATTCCGGCTGAAGCCGTTGTTCGCTCTGGAACAAAAGAGCAAGTATTTGTTGTAAGAGAGCCTGGTAAATTTGAACCTCGGATGGTAAAGCTTGGAATAGAGTCAAATGGTATGGTGGCCGTCCTATCTGGCATAGAAGCTGGGGAAGAGATAGTGACATCATCTCAATTTTTAGTAGATTCTGAATCTAGCTTGCGCGAAGCTACTGAGAAAATGATGAGTTCAAGTACAGAGAAAGATAAAGATAACGAAGAAAGGTTAAAAGAGCCTAAAAATGACCACTCAAAGATGGAGTATGCTCCTAAGAATAAATCATCAGAAATGAGCAGTTCAGAAACAAACAAAGCTCAAGAAAAAAAAATGGACATGGATATGGATATGACGGATGGAGCTTCAGCAAATGATTAAGGCAATCATTAATGCATCTTTAAAGAATCGTTTTATTGTTTTAGTTATAACCGTCATGATTACGTTTCTGGGTATTTATTCCTATAAAACCATTAGTTTAGATGCAATCCCTGATTTATCTGATGTCCAGGTAATTATTTTTACAAAGTACCCTGGTCAATCCCCTCAGGTTGTGGAAGATCAAGTTACTTACCCCCTTACCACAACAATGCTAGCCGTGCCAAAAACAAAAGTTGTGCGGGGATATTCATTTTTCGGACTGTCTTTTGTTTATATTATATTTGAAGACAATACCGATATGTATTGGGCCCGCTCTAGAGTATTAGAATCTCTCAATTATGTTAGCGGTAGTTTACCCCAGGGCGTTAATCCAGCACTAGGACCCGACGCAACAGGAGTTGGTTGGGTATATGAATATGCCCTAACTGACAAAACAGGGAAACATGATTTATCTCAGCTAAGATCCCTACAAGACTGGTACTTGCGTTACCCACTCCAAACTGTAAATGGTGTGTCAGAAGTAGCGTCAATTGGTGGATATGTTAAACAATATCAAGTTGAAGTGAATCCCAATGCCTTACTTAGATATAATATACCTATCAAAAAAGTTAAAATGGCAATCAAAGATTCCAACAAAGATGTCGGAGGACGATTGCTTGAATTCGGCGAAACTGAATATATGGTACGCGGTTTGGGCTATATTCAATCTCTGGATGACTTAAATAGTATTCCTGTTTCCGTTGACAAAAACGGAACCCCAATAAGAATAAAAGATATTGCCAATGTGCAAATAGGGCCAGAGCTTCGTAGGGGGGTCGTTGATTTAAATGGGGAAGGTGAGGTCGCTGGCGGCGTTGTGATTATGCGCTATGGTGAAAATGCACTTGCAACAATAAAAGGGGTTCGCGCAAAACTAGAAGAGCTAAAGAAAGGATTGCCTGAAGGTGTTGAAATTATCCCTGTGTATGATCGTGGAGACTTAATAGAAAGAGCAGTATCCAGCTTAAATACATCCTTATTTCAAGAACTCTTGATTGTCAGCTTAGTCGTTATTATATTCTTGCTTCATGCGCGCTCAGCTTTTGTAGCAATTATTACATTGCCACTAGGCATATTGATGGCATTTATCGTCATGAAGCTGCAAGGCTTAAATGCTAATATTATGTCTTTAGGGGGGATAGCCATTACCATTGGCACCATGGTCGATGGTGCAATTGTTATGGTTGAAAATGCCCACAAAAAATTAGCGCAGGCGAGAGAGGTAAAACAAAGTGAACTAAATAACTTGGAACGATGGGAAGTAATTCGAGAATCGTCCATGGAGGTTGGACCAGCATTATTTTTCTCTCTGCTGGTTATTACTGTTTCTTTTATACCTATTTTCACAATGCAAGCCCAAGAAGGGAAACTATTTAGCCCTCTCGCCTTTACGGCAACTTATGCAATGGCAGCCTCTGCAATATTGGCTGTGACTGTGGTCCCTGTATTGATGGGGTACCTGTTGCGTGGAAAAATTATCCCTGAAGAGAAAAATCCTTTTAATCGTTTATTATTCAAAATTCATACGCCCATATTAACGCTAGCAATGAGGTATAGGGCTGCAACAATAGCCTTGGCTATAGCTGTTTTAGGTGCCACACTTATTCCATATTCAAAGTTGGGCAGTGAATTTATGCCCCCTTTAGATGAAGGTGACATTTTATATATGCCTACAACTTTCCCTGGAATCTCAATCACAAAGGCAAAAGAAATACTGCAGCAAACTGATAAAATACTGAAATCTTTTCCAGAAGTTCATCATGTTTTTGGGAAAATTGGACGAGCCGAATCAGCGACGGATTCGGCCCCTCTTTCAATGATTGAAACGACTATTCGATTAAAGCGAAAGTCAGAATGGCCAAATCCAAGCAAAAAAACATCAGAGATCATAAGTGAGATGGATAAAGCGATTCAATTTCCAGGGATTGCAAATGCTTGGACCATGCCAATTAAAACTAGAATCGACATGCTCTCAACTGGCATTAAAACGCCCATAGGAATTAAAGTATCAGGCCCCAATCTTACAACATTACAAAAAGTATCTGGGGATATTGAGCAAATAATGAAAATGCTTCCAGAGACTGTATCTGCTTTTGGAGACAGAGCTATTGGTGGGTACTATTTAGATTTTAAAATTGATCGAGAAGAATCTTCCAGGTACGGATTAACGGTTGGTGATGTTCAAACCGTAATTCAAAGTGCCATTGGAGGGATGAATATTACGGAGACTGTCGAAGGACTAGAGCGATATCCTGTTAATCTTAGATACCCAAGAGGGCTGCGCGATAATCTTGAAAGCTTAAAGCGCGTATTAGTACCAACCCCTGCAGGAAACCAAATCCCATTAGCTCAACTTGCAGCAGTAGAATATACCCGTGGACCCCCTGTAATCAAAAGTGAAGACGCGCGTCCCAATGCTTGGATATATGTTGATATTTCATCCTCTGACATTGGCGGCTTTGTGAAAAAAGCGAAGCAAGCGATAAATGACAATCTTGATTTGCCAGCTGGTTACACTTTAACTTGGTCGGGCCAATTTGAATATATGGAAAGAGCGGCTAAACGTTTAAGCATAGTGGCTCCAGCCACACTGTTAATCATATTTTTCCTTTTATATTTTAATTTCCGAAATATTATCGAACCTGTTGTCGTTATGATATCCATACCTTTTGGCCTAATTGGTGGTATTTGGTTGATATTTTTGAATAACTATAACTGGTCGGTCGCAGTGGCTGTTGGCTTCATTGCTTTGGCAGGAATGGCGGCAGAAATAGGTGTGCTGGTTCTAAGCTTTATTGACTTAGAAGTTGCAAAGATTCGAAAAGAAAAAAATGGGCACTTATTAAACGAAGATATTAGACAAGCTGTTTTAACTGCGACCTCTATGCGCGTTCGCCCTGTTGCCATGACGGCTATATCAACGATGGCAGGTTTAATCCCTATCATGTTAAGTACTTCAACCGGTTCTGATGTAACTCACCGTATAGCTGCACCCATGTTGGGGGGGATGCTGACGGTATTGATATTAAATTTACTGGTATTGCCTGTTATTTATAGCTTGGTTTTACTGGTAATAGAAAAAAGAAAGATACAATCGTATTGATAGTCATGATTTTATGACTATATTGGAGAATCTTTATAGTAATGGTATATGCTCTACTTATTAGTTTATTATTGATTTTGGTGACCTTCTATGTACATTTTTTTATTATAAAAATGTTAAGCAGGGCTGTACCCCAAATAAATATATCAAATCATCATCAAGTACTATTGATTGTCTTGGCCCTATTTATGGCTCATATTCTTGAGGCAAGTATTTATGCTGTGGCCTATGACATTTCAATCTCATACCTTAATCTAGGCTCCCTACAAGGAGCAACTATCTCTACCTTCATGGAGTATTTATATTATTCAATCGTAATGTATACCTCCTTAGGGCTTGGGGAGGTTTACCCCTTGGGTCATGTTCGCTTTATTACTGGGCTCGAAGCTTTAAATGGCCTTTTACTTATTTCTTGGTCGGCTTCTTTTACATTTTTAGTAATGAAACGTATATGGCCCTGGAATCAAGACGACGCCAAACACAATTGAAAATAATAAATATGCAATACATAAATATAATATATCGTTATGAGTGTTGCACTAGGAATATAAGAATTTTTAGGATGTATAAAAACAAGAATCAACTCTTTATCAAAACTACCACTTTATTTATCTTGATAAATGTGTTCTCTGCAAGTGCTAGCGGGCTTGAATTAGATGATGCCGAACAGATTGCGCTTAATAATGCGCCTGAAATAAAACAGCTAGATGCCAGGCGACATCAACTAGAAGAAGAAGCAATAGCAGATGGGCAGCTCTCTGACCCAAACTTAATATCCAGTCTATCTAATATGCCAGTAGACACGTTCAATTTTTCTCAGGAGCCAATGACTCAAATTCAATTAGGCTTGCAACAAAGTTTCCCCAAGGGAAAGTCACTACGCTATGCGCGAAATAAGAAAAATCATTTAGCCGCCGCTGAAAAACACAACTCAAGTTTAGCTAAAATTGAAATTTTAAAAGACGTTAGGATTGCATGGCTTGAATTGTTATTTTGGATTAAAGTTTTAGAAATAACGAAGGAACAAAAAATCGTTTTCACAACTCTTTTAGAAACAACTCAATCACTGCTTGCTAATAATATTGCGCAGCAACATGATGTTATCAGGGCTCAGTTAGAGCTTATTGAGCTTGATAATAGATTAATAGAAGTCGATAAAAATATAAGAGTATCAAAATCTAAATTAGCCCGCTGGTTAGGGCGAGAATATATAAATCAGGCTTATCCCAGGCATTATCCAAAATTTCCAGAGTTAGATAGTTATCAAGTAATGGAGGAAGCATTATGGTCTCACCCCGTTATATTAGCCCACCAAGAAACAATATCTTCAAATCGAAATAATGTTAAATGGTCTTGTGAGCAATATAAACCAGGGGTGACTGCAGGCTTATCTTATGGGTATCGGCAAGGTAGAAACACCAACCAATCTAAAAGAGCTAATTTTTTAAGCGCAACAGCTAAAATGGATTTACCTATATTTGGTAAAAATAGACAAGCTAGACGTATTAGTGCATCTCAAGATCTTCTGATTGCCAGCCAAGAAAAAGAAGAGGTTGACTTCAGGAATTTAGTTGATCTGCTAGATAGTGAGTATGCAAAATTTCAAGAGCAGTCCAAACAAAACTTACTATATAGAGAGAAATTAATTCCACAAGCCAAACAATATGCTGAGGCCACTTTACTTGCCTACAGAAATGGAAAATCTGATTTTCCTGCACTAGCACGCAGTTATATTATTGAACTTGAGACAAAGATAGCGGGTGTCAAAATACGAATTGATCGTGATAAAGCACATGTTAATTTACTTTATTTGAAAGGAGGTGATCATGTATAAAAAATTAATTAGTACAGCTGTAGTGTTTATAATATTGTTTTTTGGATATTACATAGGTCAATATACAGCCACGAATTCAAAACAAAATGAATCCAAAGCTGAAAAGAAAATAAAATATTGGGTTGCTCCGATGGATGCCAATTACCGTCGAGATAAGCCGGGCAAATCCCCTATGGGAATGGACTTAGTGCCAGTTTATGAGGAGGCCACCAAAAAAAATGACTCTCAACCAAAAATAAAATATTGGGTTGCCCCAATGGATGCCAATTATCGTCGAGATAAGCCTGGGAAGTCACCTATGGGAATGGATTTAGTCCCTGTTTATGAAGATACCGAGAATGACGACCAATCTATCGTAAAAATTTCAGGACAAGTTGAAAATAATTTAGGTGTTAAGTCAGAACTTGTTACAAGATCTAATTTATCACAGACCATAAGCACTGTAGGATATGCTACCGCAGATGAAAATAAAATTGAGCATGTTACAACCTATATCGACGGTTGGATTAGAAACCTGGCTGTAAAGACTACTGGAGAAGTCGTCAAAAAAGGACAATTATTATTTAAATTGTATTCCCCCGCGTTGGTGCAAGCACAAGAGGAATATGTATTAGCTATAAAAAGAAACAATACAGACTTAATTGCTGCAGGCGAACAAAAACTAGCCACCTTAGGAGTGTCAAAAGACCAAATCAAAAAATTAAACCAATCCAAAAAGGTCATGAATGAAATTAAGATATTCTCGGAAAAGTCTGGGATCGTTTCTAAACTTAAAGCCAGGGAAGGGATGTTTGTTAAACCTGATATGGAAATTATGACTATAGAGGATTTATCCCATATTTGGGTTATTGCTGAAGTTTTTGAGCGTCAATCAAACTTAGTAAAAATAGGATTAAATTCGGTGGCATCTTTCCCATATATGCCCAATAAAGAGTGGATCGGAAAAGTAGAGTATGTATACCCCAAACTAGATCAAGAAACACATACGCTAAGAGTTAGGCTTTCATTCCCTAATATGGATTTACTTATTAAACCCAATATGTATGCCAATATAAAAATACACTCAAACCCAATGAAAGATGTATTAACAATTCCAGATACCGCGCTAATTAGAACCAGCACAGATGATCGGGTTATTCTATCACTAGGTGATGGAAAATATCGTGCACAGAGTATTAAGGTTGGCTATCAGTCAGATGATAAATATGTTGTGCTCGCAGGTTTAGAAGAGGGCGATAGTATTGTGTCATCCGCACAATTTTTAATTGACTCAGAATCGAGTTTGAAAGCCTCTTTTGCAAGATTAGAAGGCTCAAGCAATAAGTCGGAATTAGTAAAAGAAAAGGTTAGCCTCAAAGAGTATATGACGATGGCTGTTGTAAAAGATATATTCAAAGACAAAAGGCGCGTATTACTTGCTCATGAAGAAATACCAGAAATTGGCATGCCCGCTATGAAAATGGAGGTCGATGTGGCTCCTGATATCAATTTAGATACATTACATAAAGAGGACAGTATCCATGCAATTGTTATTCAACAAGAATCTGGTGAATTGTTGATGACTAAAATACATATTATGCCTGCAGATTAAATGGTTAAAACTAGTAAGGTTTTAGAATGATTAAAGGAATTATTAAATGGTCCATTAAAAATAGATTTGTGGTTTTAGCCATAACCTTTTTTTTATTGGTCGCAGGCATATACTCTCTACGACAAACACCTGTGGATGCTATTCCAGACTTATCTGATGTTCAGGTTATTATTAAAACCTCATATAGTGGTCAAGCACCACAAGTTGTAGAAGATCAGATAACTTATCCACTCACGACGGCAATGCTCACAGTACCAGGTGCCGTAACAGTCAGGGGCTACTCCTACTTTGGAGATTCCTATGTATATGTTATTTTTGAAGATGGAACCGACCCCTATTGGGCCAGATCAAGAGTATTAGAATACCTGAGCCAAATATCTAGCAAATTACCGGCAGATGCCAAGCCTGAACTTGGTCCTGATGCTACAGGGGTCGGTTGGGTTTATACCTATGCACTAGTTGATAAAAGTGGCGCTCATGATTTATCTGAACTAACTACCTTACAAAACTGGCTGTTAAAATTTGAACTTCAAACCATACCTGGCGTTTCTGAAGTCGCAACAGTAGGCGGCATGGTAAAGCAATATCAAGTTGTATTGGAGCCAAATAGAATACGAGCTTATGGATTGACAATAGCATCTGTTAAGAATGCTATAAAAAGAGGAAATAAGGAAGTAGGTGGCTCAGTTATTGAAATGGGCGAGGCTGAATATATGGTTCGCTCATCAGGGTATATAGATAGTGTAGGATCTATTAAGGCGATTCCTTTAGGTGTGAATAAAAATGGCACTCCAATTGTTTTGTCTAATGTCGCTGAAGTCAATGTTGGACCACAAATGCGTCGTGGCATTGCAGAGTTAAATGGCGAAGGGGAAGTGGTTGGTGGCATTATTGTTATGCGTCAAGGCGAAAATGCCTCTGATGTAATTTCTGCTGTTAAAAATAGACTATCAGAACTACAATCGAGCCTACCAGAAGGTGTCGAAATTATAGAGACTTATGACCGCTCTACCTTAATTAAGCGTGCGGTTGATAACCTAAAAATTACCTTAATTGAAGAATGTATTGTTGTTGTTTTAATTTGTTTTGTGTTTTTACTCCACATACGTTCGTCTTTGATTGTCGTGATTAATTTGCCAATAGGTATATTATGCGCCTACATTATTATGAGATGGCAGGGCATCAATGCCAATATAATGTCTTTAGGTGGGATAGCGATAGCAATAGGGGCAATGGTGGACGCCGGCATTGTCATGATTGAAAATTTGCATAAACATTTTGCTAGAACAGAAATTACCGATAAAAATAGATGGCAGGTTATTGAAGCATCCGCAATGGAAGTAGGCCCTCCTATTTTCTTTTCTTTGCTAATTATCACACTTAGCTTTTTACCCGTATTTGCACTGCAAGCACAAGAAGGCCGAATGTTTGCGCCATTGGCATTTACAAAAACGTATGCAATGGCAGCGGCGGCTGGGTTGTCGATTACTTTAGTACCCGTATTAATGGGCTATTTTATTCGAGGAAAAATTTTACCGGAAGAAAAGAATCCAGTAAACAGAGCCTTAATCTCTATGTATAAGCCTATTATTCATGGCGTTTTGAGGTTCCCAAAAGCAATTATTCTAATTTCATTTTTTATAATGATCTCCGCTTATGTACCATTAAAAAATATTGGTTCTGAATTTATGCCTGAATTAGATGAGGGTGATTGGATGTATATGCCAACCACGCTACCAGGTATCTCCATCGGTAAAGCCAGACAAGTTCTCCAACAAACTGACAAACTTATAAAAACAATTCCTGAAGTTAAAACAGTTTTTGGGAAAATCGGACGAGCAGAATCTGCAACTGATCCTGCGCCTCTAACTATGATTGAAACCATTATTCAACTGCATCCAAAAGAACAATGGCGTGCAGGGATGACAGCTCAGAAATTAAAAGAGGAATTAAATAAAACCATTCAATTTCCAGGCATCACTAATGCATGGGTTATGCCGATTAAAACGAGAATCGACATGTTAGCAACGGGCATCAAAACACCAGTTGGTATTAAGATCTCAGGGCCTTCGTTAGATAAGATACAAGAAATAGGTGAACAAATAGAAGCGGCTCTTAACAATGTCAATGGCACAGCATCGGTTTTTGCCGATAGAGCCGTTGGTGGACGTTATGTCGTAATTGACACAAGAAGAAATGATGCCGCTCGATTTGGTTTAAATATTGATGACGTTCAGGAAATTGTGCAAACTGCTATTGGAGGCATGAATGTTACGGAGACAATTGAAGGACGTGAGCGCTATCCCGTTAATTTACGTTACCCACAATATGATCGAAAATCATTACAAAAAGTAAAATCGTTGCCAATCGTAACACCTACAGGTGCACATATTTCTTTGGAAGATGTTGCAACGATAGCTATTGAAGAGGGGCCACCTATGATCAAAAGCGAAAATGCTAGATTAACTGGTTGGGTCCTAGTGGATATCGAAAATATTGATGTTGGAACCTATATAAAGGGAGCTAAAAAAGCCATCTTAGAGAATGTCAAAATGCCAACAGGTTATAGTTTAGTTTGGTCTGGGCAATATGAATATATGGAGAGAGCAAAAGAACGGCTCTCATCAATTGCGCCTCTTACCTTAGGTATTATTATATTCCTTTTATATTTGAGCTTTAGGAGCATACCTGAGGTTTTGATTATTTTAGTATCCTTACCTTTAGCGCTCTCTGGTGGGATCTGGTTAATCTATTTATTACAATACAATTTATCTGTAGCCGCAGGGGTTGGGTTTATTGCACTGGCAGGGTTGGCTATTGAAATTGGTGTCATTATGCTGGTTTACCTCAATAATTCTTTTAAAGAGTGTTTAAAAGAAAATCAAAATAGCGGCATGAATATTAATGATTTGAAAAAAGTTGTTATTAGTGGCGCCGTATTAAGAGTACGTCCTATTCTAATGACAGTTATTTCAACGATTATTGCATTATTGCCTATCATGATTGGTGGTGGGACTGGCTCAGAAGTCATGCGTAGAATCGCCGCCCCAATGGTAGGTGGATTGGTGAGCGCTACAATACTTACACTATTAGTGATACCTGCAATATTCTTTATTTGGAAATCAAAAAAATTGGGATATGTAACCCCATAAAATAAAAATCTGGAGATTAGGTAACCTAGTCTCCAGATTTTTTGAAATATTTAATGGTCATGTTGTCCATGAGACTCTGGGGAAGATGGTGCTAAAATATTTTCATGAGAGCTACCGTTTTGCTCCTTTTGAAGTGCGCGTAACTCAGGAATAGACTTTACACCCAATCCAAATTTATAAACAAGGTTGCCACCTTTAAATGCTGTTGTTGAAAGCCCACCCAATAAAATTATTAGCAATAATGGAAAAATAATCCCTGTATATGAACCTTTACGGTAATTATTCATCCCCCAAATTGCTACTATAAACAATAACAATCCCGTTCCAATTGCCCAATATCGATGGTTAACCATGGCCAAGTGCGAGCCAGAGTCATGACTAACCACGCTAAACTGCAAATACCCCGTGTAAAGGGTTAGCACAGTTGCTAAAGCTGAAAACAACAGCATCCAGCTCGACGATACAAGTAAGTCTTTTTTCCATCTTTGGGGGCTAATAAACCGCCCCACAAAGTAACAAAAAATACCAGTCAACGTCAAAGCAACCGTAAAGTGAACAAAAATTGGATGCAAAGGGTGCTCAAACATAGTTAAATCCTAATATATTTATTTAGGCACTGTAATTACGTACCAGTATAGTTCATGGCTAAAAACTCACCATCTAGACTAAAAAGGACACACTTTATTTTTGGCGTCTTCTGTTTTGCCCTTTCGAAAAATAACCGAACATTCATCGGCATGATTGATGTTTTTTGTCTTAACCTCTAATTAACTTGTATACTCCAGAAAACATAAACTTTATTTTGTTCAATAGCAATGTCAACAATATTTTTATGTCTACCTTCATGAGCACTTAGACTTAAATTAATAGAACGTTTAACAAAATAGCAATGAAGGATTGCTGTTTGATATGATACGTTTTTTGTTCAGTTATATGAGCCTGAGGCTTTTATATAAAACTTTAATTATCCCTTTAAATATAGTCTATTGTCTAGCAGGGTTTAAAATAAGCAGACAATGAATTATAGTATTTTGGATAACAAATAGTTTACCTTATAACTTGCTTTGAGAAACAAAATTAACAATAAAATGGGAAGAGTGTTTTCTTCTGCATTTTCTAATTGGTTGCACTAACATAGACGACGGATCTGTTACTTGGTATACGCCATATTACTCAGAAAAATTTAATGAATACTACTTTTTGCAACCAGGTTGCCCAGTAAAACGGTGTAAGGTCAATCTTTTAAATTTTGCTGCCTTGGCAGAGGGGTCCACTACGTTTCCCAATAATCAGCAAGGATTGCAATTGATTAACTTTGAATGATTTATCCTTTTATTATGATAACATCAAGCATAAACTATTTGGTATAAAAAAACGTTATAAAAATAACTAAGGCCTGAAATAGAAAGCAATATGAAAACAAAAACAGCAGCACTATTGATCTGTTCATTATTATTTACAATTCCAGAGCAAGGAATTACGCAAGAAGCTCAAGCGACATTATTTCCTGTATTCCAAGTTGCATTAGAAAATAATCCGAATGTAAAGGTTGCAATTAACTCTATACTGGCAGCTAAAGGAAATTTCACGCAATCAGGTTTAAGGCTAAACCCCAATGCCTTTATAGAGATAGAAAATTTTGGTGGGAATGATAATTTGTCAGGATTTGATAGCGCTGAACTGACATTTGGCATCGAGCAAGAAATCGAAATAGCAGGGAAGCGATCTTATCGTCGAGATGTAGCCAGATATGGATTGGAAATCACACAACAAAAAGCATTTTCTAACATTTTAGTAATTTTAGCAAATGTGCATCAGTCGTATGTAGAATTTGTCATTTCCCAAGAACGATTGAGCCTGGCTCAAAGGCGTATGGCACTTTCAGATAAAACACATGAGGCGGTTAAAAATCGTGTTAGTGCTGCAGCAGCTTCAGAGATTCAGCACACAAAAGTAGATATTGAGCAAAAAATTGCTGCTATTGAAAAAAATAAAGCAATAGAAGGCCTTATCTCAGCAAGAGCACAGCTTGAAAGTCTATTGTCTACAAGTCCTGATTTAATCACTATTAATAAAGCAATTTTGTCAGTGCCTTTAAATTTGCCAAATAAAGATGAGTTAATAGCAGCTCTTGATTATTTGCCGCAATTAAAAATGACCAAATTAAAAAAATTGCAAGCAAAAAGCAATGTTGAGCTAGCAAAATCCTTTCGTATTCCAAACCCAACAATAGGGGGTGGGGTTCGTCGTTTTAAAGAATCAAACAATAATGCTTTTATTGCGACTTTTTCTATGCCGATCCCAATTTTCAATCGCAACCAAGGTGATATTGCACGTGCTCAGGCTGAATATCTAATAGCATCAAGTGAGATCAAGTCAGAATACTTGGCTTTAAAAGAAGCTGCAGAAAAAATTTATGAGAAAATGATATCAGCATCATCGGAGATTGGTTCCTATCGTGAATTTATCATTCCGAGTGCCCAAAAAGCTTATAATCAAGCCACTGAAGGATATAAGTCAGGTCGCTTTTCATTTTTGGAATTATTAGATTCGCAAAGAACGTTATATGAAATTCAAGAATCTCATCTGAATAGCCTGTTGAAATTTCACCAAGCAAAAGCACAGGTGGACTTCCTTTTAGGCGTTAATAAAGCGCAAGTTAAAGACATCATGTCTATTAATAACTAGGGACAAATATGAAATATTTCTCATTAAAAAGTTCTACATTTTTTCTAGCATTTTTCTCATTTATAGTACTTCCGACATATGCTCAAGAGAACCTTCCGCATGCTCATGAAGACTCACAGGCAGCACATAGTGAACATGGAAGCAGCAATCCAATTAATAATGATGAACATGAGGATGGCGGCGAAGCTCACAATGAATCTGAAGCAGGTCATGATGAATCTGAAGCAGGTCATGACGATGAACATACAGATGAGCATGGATCTGATGAAAACGGAAAGGCTGTAATATCACTTGAATCAGCTAAAAAAATGGGCATTGTCATTGAAAAAGCTTCTCACGCAAATGTTAGTAAAAAAATATCATTGACAGGTAGAATTACAATTGATCAGAATGCCATAGCAGATGTGCACGGCCGATTTATCGGCATTGTTCGTAATGTCAAGGTGAACTTAGGAGAGCGTGTTCAGAAAGGTCAAATACTAGCAACCGTTGAAGCTAATGACAGTTTGCAGGAGTATAACGTAACAGCCCCAATTAGGGGCGTTGTTCTGGAGCGAAATACCAACATAGGAGATCTTGTTAGTGATAATCCATTGTTTATTATAGCTGACCTATCAAGTGTTTGGGCTAAATTTCATGTGTTTTTGCGAGATTCAAGTTTTGTAAAAATTGGGCAAAAGGTTAATGTTCATAATTTGGAAGGTGACAAAGCTACATCTGGAAAAATTGATATGTTTTATCCAACAACAGATGAAAAAAGTCAGACACAAATTGCGATTGTTGCTCTGCCCAATCCAAAAAGAACCTGGAAGCCAGGTATGATTATAGAAGGTGACGTAAGTGTAGCTGAATCCGAGGCTGAAGTTTCCGTCAAGGAAGGGGCCTTACAGAAAATGGAAGAATATGGTGATGTTATTTTTGCAAAAGAAGGTAAGTTTTTTGTCCCAAGAAAAGTTGAAATCGGTCGTAAAGGGGACGGAATTGTTGAAATCATCAAGGGACTAAAGGCCGGAGAGTTATATGTTTCTGAGGGTAGCTTTATTGTAAAATCAGATATTCTAAAAGCAACAGCAGCTCACTCACATTAATCATGTATAAATATTAGAGAATCCTAATGCTTGAAAATATTATTTCCCTCTCCATTAAACATCGATGGCTTGTATTGATAATTGTTCTAGGGCTATGTGTCCTTGGGGTATATAACTTCAATCGCTTGCCCATTGATGCTGTACCCGACATTACTAATGTACAAGTGCAAATAAACACAAAAGCATCAGGTTACTCTCCTTTAGAAGTTGAGCAACGTATAACATTCCCAATAGAAACAGTTCTTGCAGGGACTCCCAAAATTAATCATACGCGTTCACTCTCGAGGTACGGCCTGTCACAAGTTACTGTAATTTTTGAAGATGATACAGATATATACTTTGCGCGTCAGTTAATTAATGAGAAACTTCAGCAAATCAAAAGCGAAGTGCCTGATGGCATAGAGCCTATTATGGGACCTGTTTCAACCGGCCTTGGGGAAATTTATTTCTACACCGTTGAAGCAGAAGAGGGTGCAACAAAAGAAGATGGCACCCCCTACACACCAATGGATTTATTGACAATTCAAGAATGGATCATTATCCCTCAGCTTCGCAACTTAAAGGGGGTTGTAGAAGTCAATACTATTGGCGGATATGAACAACAGTTTCATGTTACCCCATACCCAGAACAATTACTAAGCTACGATTTAACAATCCACGATGTTTTAGAAGCTCTTGAAAAGAACAATCATAATATTGGAGCTGGTTATATTGAGCGAAATGGAGAACAATATCTTATTCGTGTCCCCGGACAAGTCAAGAACATTAAGGATATCAAACATATTATCCTTGCAAAAAAAGATGAGGTAACTATTCGCATTGGTGATGTTGCAGATGTAAATCTTGGCTCTCCTCTACGAACGGGAGCCGCAACCGAAAATGCTCATGAAACTGTTCTAGGAACAGCAATGATGCTAATGGGAGAGAATTCACAAGATGTTGCCCAGAGAGTTGGTAAAAAGCTAGAAGAAATTGCCCCCACTTTACCTAAAGGGGTCTTGGCAAAATCTGTTTATGACAGAACTGATCTCGTAAACCGCACAATTAGTACTGTCGAAAAAAATCTTTTGGAAGGCGCATTACTCGTAGTTGTTATTTTATTTTTACTCTTGGGAAATTTAAGGGCAGCCCTGATAACAGCGGCAGTTATTCCAATCTCAATGTTGATGACAATTACCGGCATGGTTAAATATAACGTGTCTGGAAACCTGATGAGCTTAGGTGCTCTTGATTTCGGCCTAATTGTTGATGGGGCTGTGATTATTATGGAAAATTGCATACGGCGTTTCGGTATGGAGCAGCACAACCTTAAAAGATTATTAAGTAAGTCAGAACGATTTGTGCTAGCCTCAAATGCTACAGCCGAAGTAATAAAGCCTAGTATTTTTGGCATAATCATTATAACAGTTGTATATTTACCTATTTTTGCTCTAACAGGAGTCGAAGGTAAAATGTTTCATCCTATGGCATTAACGGTTGTTATGGCTTTGTTGTCAGCGCTGATATTGTCCCTTACCTTTGTTCCAGCTGCAGTTGCCATATTTGTGACAGGAAAAGTTGATGAGAAAGAAGGACGTATCATCAGCTATGCAAAAAAAGGCTATGAGCCTTTATTAAAATTTACGTTACGCCGACCTCTACCAGCAATCGTCATTTCGTTTCTTCTTGTTATTGTAAGTGTGCTTAGCACTGGGAAAATGGGGGCAGAGTTTATTCCTTCTCTTGACGAAGGGGATATTGCTATACAAGCATTACGTGCACCAGGCACATCCCTAACACAATCTATAGAAATGGAATTCAAGTTAGAGGAAGAGATTCTTACATTCCCTGAGGTTCGAACAGTAATCTCTAGAATCGGCACTGCAGAAGTGGCAACAGACGCAATGCCGCCAAATATAGCAGATATTTATGTGTTACTAAAACCGAAAAAAGAGTGGCCTAATCCTGATAAATTAAAAGAGAGTCTAATCCAGGAGATGGAAGTTGCTCTTGAAAGTATTCCTGGAAGTGCATATGAGTTTTCCCAACCAATTCAACTTCGTTTTAACGAGCTAATTTCTGGCGTAAGGAGCGATTTAGCTGTTAAAATTTATGGTGATGATATGGATAAGCTTCTAACTTCTGCGAAAGAGATTGAAAAAATTGTCAGCACCATAAAAGGTGCAGCAGATGTAAAAGTTGAGCAAATTACGGGTCTCCCTACATTAAGCGTCATCCCGAATCGAAGAAGGCTTGAGCACTACGGCCTGAATATTTCAGATATACAAGAGGTTGTTGCCGTTGCCATGGGAGGGCGACAAGCAGGGGTCATATATGAAGGTGATCGCCGATTTGACATCATAGTGCGCCTACCGGAACACTTAAGAAGTGATGTAGAAGCACTGAAGCAACTACCTGTTCGCCTTCCTCTTGCCCAACAAGAAGGGAAAGACTATAAGCCTGATTACGTTCCACTTAAAGAGGTGGCTGATTTCAACATTGCTTTTGGGCCAGCGCAAATCAGTCGAGAAAATGGCAAGCGACGTATTACTGTTACCTCAAACGTCCGAGAGAGAGATTTAGGTGGTTTCGTAGGAGAATTACAAAAAGCTATCAAAGAAAAAGTTGAGTTGCCATCGGGATATTGGATTGATTATGGTGGGACGTTTGAACAACTTATTTCAGCGCGCACCAGATTAATGGTCGTGGTTCCTATTGCATTGGGCTTGATATTTGGCTTACTCTTCATGGCGTTTAATTCCGCGCGTGCGGCACTTATCGTTTTCTCTGGTGTACCATTAGCCTTAACGGGGGGCATAGCAGCTCTCATTCTCCGAGACATACCGCTCTCTATTTCTGCCGGGGTGGGTTTTATTGCTTTGTCCGGGGTTGCGGTCCTAAATGGTGTGGTTATGATTTCCTTTATTCGTGATCTCCATGCCAAAGGAAAGGATCTTGAAGAAGCAATTATCGATGGTGCTTTGACACGACTGCGTCCTGTTCTTATGACTGCATTAGTTGCCTCCCTTGGCTTTGTGCCCATGGCATTTAATGTAGGCGCTGGATCAGAAGTGCAAAGGCCATTGGCTACAGTTGTTATTGGAGGTATTATTTCTTCCACCATCCTTACTCTATTAGTTTTACCAGCGCTGTATAAGTGCTTCTCTGGGAATAATATTATAAATAAATGATTCTAAAAACAGCAAAAATCATATCGTTAGGATATTTGATATCCGGCTCGGTAAGTTGAATCCGAATAATAACATCAGCATTTAGTAGTTTTCCGTATAAATTAAGGAAACACAACAAATGAAAGAAATTAAAGCATATGTGAAACTTATCAAGTTCCAAGATGTTATTACTTCACTAAAAGCACTTAGTGAAGTAAAGGGGCTAAGTGTGTCAACTATTGAAGGATATGGTGTTGATAATCGAGATGAAATATATGAATTAACACCCTATAAAAAAATTGAAATTGTTTGTGAAGATATAAATGTTGATGTCATATTAGATACCATTAAGCGTCATGCTCACACTGGGCTATTCGGTGATGGAAAAATATATGTCTATAATGTTGAGCGAGAGGTTAGCATATTGGATATAAAATGAATAAATCGCCTCATAAGCATGAAATTTCCAACAAATCGAGTTTATTACTTGCTATCATTATTAATATACTGCTTACAGTATTTCAAATTGTCGGCGGAATATTCTCAGGAAGCTTAGCTCTAGTTGCCGATGCACTACACAACTTAAGTGATGCACTGGCTCTTGGGATCGCTTGGATTGCAAGATTGATTGCCCAGAAACCATCAGATGAATATTATACTTACGGGTATGGCCGCGCTGAACTAATTGGAGCAATGATAAATCTTACATCTTTAATTATCATTGGGATGTATTTGATATATGAAGGGATATATAGATTAATTGATCCTGTAGAAGTGCAAGGCATGCTTGTTGTATATATTGCCATTATAGCGCTAGTAATTGACCTCGCAACCGCTCTTCTTGTATATCGAGACTCTAAAAATAGCCTAAATATGAAGGCTGCTTTTTTGCATAATATTTCAGATGGACTTGCTTCGATAGGTGTCATTATTTCAGGTCTTTTGATAGCTAACTATAATCTATATTTTGCTGATGCAATAATTACATTGCTTATTTCTCTTTTTGTGTTATATCAAGGAATTAGTACTATTCCTAAAGTTATTAGAATTCTAATGCAAGCAACTCCGCTAAATATCGATTTAAATGCTATTACTCAAAACATTAAACAAGTTAAAGGTGTTCAAGACTTTCATCATGTTCATGCATGGCAATTAGATGAAGATAGTATATTATTAGAAGCACATGTCATAGTAGAAATTTCTCTTTTAGCTGATATTTCAAAAATAAAATACCAAATCAAAAAGCTTTTGAAAAACAAATATAGTATTTCTCATTCAACGATTGAATTTGAGCTTCATGATGGTGCTTGCGAAACGGACCTAAGTTGAATAGATTCGAAAAATTATCTTTCTAAAATTCTCAGTAATAATTGTGAAATCCCAGCATATTTACCGAAAACTCAAAAATCCCGCACAACAACAAATATGTTTTAAAACATCAGAACAGTACCCCCCTCCGCTTTTTAAGAGATTTTACCATTACATAGCAGTATACTTGCACTATGCAATTTTTGATCAATACTTTTTTCAATTACTTCTTTCTTGCTGCGACACTAGAATAGCTTCTCCAAGGCGAACTATCAGACAAAGAAGAAGGATGGTAAGAAAGTTTGTAATTAGTATACCGCTAGCTTTCGTGGAATTATTAAAATCTTGTGAGACCCCAGTAAAAATTAATTTACCAGAATCTCAGATTAATAGTGATAAACAACTATGATCACAAAGAGGTAAAGAGCAAATACATCGCCTTTGATTATAATAGTATTCAAAGGGGGTTATGGGCTAATTATATTGTTTGCCATTATGATTTGCCCCCTTATACTGACCATTTTCTCCAATATAGACATAAAGATTACGAGTTGTTTCATCTTTCACAGATTGATTATATAGAGTCATAATCCAGACTTTGTCTTTTTCTATTAGCTTTTTTTTAGCCTCTTTGACAGATTTTACATTACTCCATGAAGGCTCTAACTTTCCTCTATTCAGTAGGTTGTCTTTAATCTCTAAAGAAATAGATTGTGCCTGCAACTCACTGATTATCTTTGACTTACCATGCCCTGGGCCTCCATGTGCAAAAACGTGGTTGATAGAACCCAAAAGAAGAAAAATTAAAAAAACAGTTTTAGTATACATATGAGATCTCCGTATCATTAAACAATATTTTGTAGGGTGTGACTTCTATTTTTTACCTTCAACTTCATAGTTACCCTCTATGTTTAGAGTAACGATAACAGGTTTTTCTCCTTTGTTTTCCCAATACCAACCATGAGAACCATTAAATGGGGCAACGAAAGAGCCATGTACGCTTTTTGCAGTGCTTACCGTATAGCTCTCGAAATAACCAGTCGTATCGCCCAGTGGCTCACCATGTAGATCGAAATATAACTCTTCACCTGAGGTTTTCCAAGAGTATTTTACAGCTACATCTTTCAAAACTTTCAGCTTATATTCAAGACTTTGACCAGAAGGAATTTCGATTTCAACACTATCATTTTGAGCTACGGCAAGGAGATTTTTATTTTCATTAATCATAGCTTGGGAAGTGCTAATATCATTATTTGTTAATTTGTTCAGACCGACAGCAGCCCCAAAACCTGTTGGATCAACCTTGTATTCCGCTGGCAATATGACTAAAACTAACAGGAGGGAAGAAAAAGTAGCCGCTGCAATGACCGCTTTATATAAAGAAGCTGTGGATACTATTGGGACTGAGCGCTCTAGAAAGTCGCTTGAATGCTTTGATTTATTTATTTTTGACATGTTTATACCCTATAGTGTTAATATCATACCTGTGAGCTGAAACCCGACAAGCATCATGCCGCCACTCATGAGTAAAGTATTTGTTGCTGTTGACAGCCCTATATAACTACTGTGTTTTCTCCAAAAACTTATTGCAATAAGCACAAAGGTTAAAGCTATAAGTTGCCCAATCTCTACACCAACATTAAATGAAATAAGATTTTCCAATAAACCATCATCAGGAATTTTAAATTCTTGTATTTTAGTAGCCAGGCCAAACCCATGGAATAATCCAAATATTAGGACTGCAGCTTTGGTATTGGGTTGAAAACCAATAAGTCGTTTGAATCCGCCTAAATTATCAAATCCTTTATAGATAATAGAGAAGCCAATAATTGCATCAATCAAATAGGGGTTTAAACTGATATCATTTAATACACCAAGCATTAAAGTAAGACTATGTCCAAGGGTGAAAAATGTCACATATACCATGACATCCTTAGCGCGGAATAGAAAAAATATAACTCCAATTAAAAACAATAAGTGATCATAACCTGTCACCATATGTTTGGCGCCGATATACATATAAGGCATAATTGAAATACCTTCGTTGCTAGTTAAAAACTGTCTAGTAGCATCATCTACACCGTGGGCCCAAACCGTAGTAGTGAAGCTAAACAAGAGTACAGTTAAAAATACTTTCACTAATGATGAATTAAACAAAATATACAATACCTTTTTTAATGTTTTAAAAACAAGATCTGTTGTTTGCTATTTGCCCAACTTTTAATTGTTCGAGAGTTGCTTTAGCTTGAAGTATAGCAGTGATGATTTGAACCACAACGCGGAAAAAAAAACAGTTATAAATACATAAAAAATAGCCTGCAATTGCGAGATTGGGATCGGGTAACGGCTAAAAACTTCTATAGAAAAATTGGATGGATATCTTCATGCATTAGGTTTTAATTTAGAGGATAACCTTGTTCGTGATCGCCGGAAATAAATCTAATTGAGAAAATTAATTCCTAGAAGACCCAATGTTGTCGAAATGTCATGAAAGATATTTCGTTATAATCAAAGCAGTTAAAAACCCTTGTTTTTACAGGGCTTTTACCATTGCATAGTTGCTATGTTGATTTTATAACTCAGCGTTAATCCCCTAG
>TARA_R110002110_G_scaffold245617_4_pt1 | contig 57161 bp, 44 predicted proteins | sample TARA_R110002110 | Tara Oceans TARA_R110002110 (sample SAMEA4397330) | marine metagenome | biome: Polar Biome; feature: [SRF] surface water layer (ENVO:00010504); material: water (ENVO:00002006), including particulate matter (ENVO:01000060) such as... | depth 5 m | reverse complement strand
GCCTGGTCGGCGTAGCTGCGGAAGCCCCACTTGTATCCGGCCTGGTCAGCGTAGCTACGGAAGCCCCACTTGTATCCAGCTTGTTCCGAAAAGTTCTGAACTCCCCAGTTGTATGATGCGTTGCCTGCATAGGTACTAGATCTTTTGCTTTCATTCAACTCGGAGTCGGTCGCGGACCATTTGTACCCAGTTTGACGGGTTTCGTTCTTCGCCCAGTCAGTTGTGTCTGAAGAGCGTGATTGACGCTCTGCTGCCCACTTGTAACTAGGAGCATTCGAATACTTGATGTTGCCTGCGAGGGAGTGGCTGACCTTGTGAACGGTGTTTGACACATCCTGTGTACTGCCAGCTGGTAGACTCGTGCTTGAATTGGCTATTGTAGGCAGTGCAAGAAGAAGCGCAGCTGCTCCAGCCCCCTTTTTAAACAAACTTGAGAAGTTTTTCATAGTCGAGCCTCTTCATTCAGTTTTCGGCCACCAAGTGGCATTTCATTCCTAAAGTCGTCTCGTCCATGAGAAGTCGATCACATCTTCTTTCCCTGACGCTTGACAACGTTATAAGGAGCGGGGGGATATCATTGAAGGGACCGCCATAACCTTTTTGGGGTAGGCAGTTTTGGGGCAGCGAGTCCTGCACCGCGGATTGTGGCGAAGAGGTTTAGAAAGGGTTATTTAAGTGCTTGAAAAATAAAAAGAAAAAGATTTTATGTGGCGAGGCTGCCTGGTCTTGACCCATATGGGGCAAAGCTTTGGCGGCTTGGATTATTCGAAGGTGCCGGAACCTGGTTGCGTGGACAACGCTTCTATCAGGTCTCGCTCGGAAAGGTAGATTTCCAGCCACTTAAAAGGCAGGTCAGGATCGGGTTCGGCGGCATCTTTTCGCTCGACATGATCTTTTACTCCCCACTTGCGGTCGCTGCTCAGGCCATCGGCGGAGGGTTCTCTGGCTAGCATGAGGGACAGCCCGGGCAAGCTGGCGTTGCCCTCTTCATCTATTATCGCAGGTCCTTCAAAGTACTGCTCACCGGCGATGTCCCGACCCAGATCCAGGTCCTTGTTGCCGCAGCCGCGTTGTCCCAGAGTCACCGCCCTGACTGCGTTGACGGCTCCGCTGCCCTGCTGGAAGGGGCTATAGGCGAGCCTGCCGTCGCGATTGATCGCTGGCTCTGCGCTGCTCATGAGCTTGCACTTGACGTCGTCCGGGGTCAGGTCTGGCTCCAGTTGCAGCAGGAGAGCGACTATGCCCGTCACCAGGGCGCTGGCCTGTGAGGTGCCGGTCATCACCAGCTCGCCGGTACTGATCATGTAGTTGGGGTGTTTGCGCGTCAGGGTGCTGCCGGGTTGGACCAGGCCCGCAATATGCCCTCCCGGTGCGACAATGTCGGGCTTGATGTGGCCGCTCGGTGTCGGTCCGCGGGAAGAGAAGTCCGGAATATAGTCATCGTCCCGGTTCTCGATCGTCCAGGAATCCGTGTAGGCGCCGACGGTAATCAGGTAGGGCAGGTTCCCCGGTGAGCCGATGCTCATGGGATCCGGCCCTTCGTTGCCGGCCGCGGCAACGACAGTGATGCCCGCTGCCCAGGCCTTCATCAGGGCCTGGTTGATGGGGTCCAGATAGTAGGGCCAGCGGGGCCGGGCCGCGAACGACAGGTTCAGGACCTGGATGTCCAGTGCCTCGCGCTGCTTCACTATCCACTGGATGCCGCGGACGATGTCGAGAAAATCGCCCTGGCCATCTTCATCGAATGCTTTCACTGCCACCAGGCCGACATCGGGCGCAATGCCTTTCCAGGTGCCGTCGGGCTTTCCATGAGTAAGTACTTCCTCACTGTGAGCGGCAACGCTGGCCATGTGTGTGCCATGACCGCTGGCATCGGCTAGCGGCTCGCCAGCAATATCCTCGATGGCATCGTAGCGCCCGACAATCCTCGGTTCGCCGCGCGTGTCCAGCGCCAGCGCCGGATGCTCCCAGAGGCCGGAATCGAGTACCGCAATTGTCACGCCGCGTCCGGTAATGCCGTGTCGGTGCAGCTCGGAGGCTCCAGCTACCGTTGGGTAATAGGTATCGCTGGCGTAATCCGCATAGCCGGGGATTAGCTCGCTACTGCAATCAGCGCCGAACTCCAGCTTTACGCTAAAGTCCTTTTGTGCCCAGACAAGCGCGCCCTCCGGGTTGGCGAGGCTACGGGAAAACCCGATATGCAGCTGGGTAATGCCGGTGAGAGCTGGCGTCTGACCCGGCGCATAGTCCAGCACCAGGCTCTGTCGATTGTCTGCGCTGGCTGCCGCTTGCCCGCGCGGCAGATCCCTGCTGTCAAGACGCAGTCTCGTGAGATCGCCGAGGGCTGCTGGCCAGCTGATCTCCAGCCGTGTCAGCTCAGCCGGTGCCGGCCCCTGATGGTGCAGTGGCCAATGGATACCGTCTGCCAGCAGGGTCGCCTCCAGGGCGCCGCCAATGGTGCAGGCCGCCTTGTCGGGGGGGGGCAGAGGCTCCGACATGTCCATGGAGAGATCGTCAATCATGCGCAGGACTAGTGGCGAGCTACGGATGTTTTCAAGTTGCGCGGGGCTGACCAGTGCCCCGACCGCCTCGATAATGGCAAGTTCGTGGGTTACGCTGCCGCCGGCGTCTTCCACCAGCTGCCTCAGCGCGGTGGCGGAATTGCCCTGCAGCATGACGCGGAGGGATTCGGGTTGCCCGCTATCGGCAGACAACATTGTGCTGCCCAGCACGGTGCACAGGGCGAGCGGCAAATGCAGCAAACGGGAGGGCGGACGGGTTTGCAATTCAGCTTCCCGAGGCGAGCTGCTCGGCAAAGTTCTGCCGCAGCAGATTGGGCACTTCTTCCGGATAAACCGGCATGGAGAGATAGAAACCCTGGAGCAGGTCACACTTCATGTCCACCAGGTAGCGCATCTGCTCGATGGTCTCAATGCCCTCGGCGATCACCCGCAGCTTGAGGGTCCGGGACAGTGCCAGGATGGCGTCGATGATGGCTGCGCCGTCCGCGCTGCCCAGATCGGCGACAAAACTCTGGTCGATCTTGAGGGTGTCGATCGGGAAGCGCTTCAGGTAGCTGAGCGATGAGTAGCCGGTGCCGAAGTCGTCTACCGCGAGGTCCAGGCCCAAGGCTTTCAGCTCCTGCAGCTTGACGATGTTCGCCTCGGCGTCGGTCATGATGGCACCTTCGGTCAGCTCCAACTCAAGGCGATGCGGCAGCATCCGGGATTTTTCGATGAATCCGCGCACGAATTGTGAAAGCCCGGTCTGGTTGAACTGCAGTGGTGAGATATTCACGCATACCCGGAACTGGGGCAGCCCGAGGGTATCCCAGTACAGGCAATCCCGGGCGACCTGTGACATGACCCACTCGCCGAGCTCGATAATCTGGCCGGTACGCTCGGCCACCGGAATGAACTCGGCGGGGGATACCATGCCACGTATCGGGTGCTTCCAGCGTACCAGGGCCTCCAGGCTGACCACGTTGCCGGTGGACACCTCGATCTGGGGCTGATAGCGCAGCTCCAGTTCCCCGTTCTGCATCCCGTGGCGCAGTTCCTCCTCCATCTTCAGTTGCTCGACGGCCTTCGCGTTCATTTCTTCGTTGTAGAAACGGAAGCAGGCGCGCCCTTCCGCTTTGGCGACATACATCGCGGTATCCGCATTGCGGATCAGGCTGTCGGGGTCTTCGCCATCCGTGGGATAGATGGCAATGCCGATGCTGGGTGTAACCACCGGATTGTGCGACTGCAGGGCGATAGGCTGGGAGAGGCTATCGAGGATGCGCCGGGCAATAGTCTCGACATGCGCGGTGTCCGGTACGTCGGAGAGCACCACCGTGAATTCGTCGCCGCCAAGACGGGCAATCTCGGTACTGCTATCCTGGTCGTCCGCATCATCATCATCATCAGCGAAGAAGTTGATGGCATCGTCTTCGCGCAGTTCCAGGGTCAGGCGCTTGGCAATCTCCACCAGCAGGCGGTCGCCGCGGCCATGGCCGATGGAGTCGTTGATGCGCTTGAAGTGATCCAGGTCGATGAACATCAGTGCCGCAAAGGAGTTGCGACGCTGGCTTCGCTTGAGAATGCGCACCAGCTGCTCATTGAAGCTGCGCCGGTTGGGCAGGTTGGTCAGCGGATCGTAGTAGGCCAGGTAGCGCAGCCGATCTTCCTGACGTTTCAGGGAATTGAACGCCTGGCTGGCCCGCAGCATGTAATGGACGTCCCGCCCCAGTAGCGACCAGTTCACCGGCTTGGTCTTGTACTGGGTGGCGCCGGCGTCGAAGCCCTGGTCGATGGATTCGCGGTCATCCGAGCCGGTCACGATCATGATGGGGATCGTTTCCCCCTGGGGCATCTCGCGGATGCGCCGGCAGACTTCCAGCCCCGACATGCCGGGCATTTCAACATCCAGGAAGACCAGGTCCGGGCGCTCGCGGACGAACATGTCCAGCGCTTCGTGGCCATTGCTGGCCTCGATCACGACCATGCCTTCGGCTTCCAGGCACTGCCGGGTCAGCATGCGCACGATTTGGTCGTCGTCACTGACCAGAATCTTGGCTCGCATCGTAGATGGACTTGTATTGGGCATCAGGGAGCCATGCGCAGGAACGGATCGGTATCTCTACAGGCTACCATCACCGGCATCGGTCGCCTAGTGCCGCGCGTGTTATTGGCATCCTGCGCCGGGGCGATGTCGCGATGGTTCAGGATAGGACGCGCTCGTGGTTTTTGAAGCGCTGCTCCTGCACGAAGCGGGGCAGCTGCTGCAACGGGATTGCCGGACTGTAGTAGAACCCCTGTACCTGCTGGCAGCCTTGGTTGCGCAGGAACTCGATCTGCTCGTGGTTTTCGGCGCCTTCGGCCACGACCCCGATGTCCAGGCGCCTGGCCATCTCGATGATCAGGCTGCATACGGCCGCTTGCTGGGGATTGTGTGGCAGATCGCGGACAAAGGCTGCATCCACTTTCAGCACTGCAATCGGCAGTTCGGTGAGGTGTGTGAGCTGGGAAAAACCGGTCCCGAAGTCATCCAGGGAAAAGCGGATGCCCAGCAGGCGCAGCTCGTCCATCCGGGTCTTGATCGCGCCCGGCTGTTTGAGGATCGTGGTTTCTGTCAATTCGAACTCCAGCCGACCCGGGTTGGCGCCAGTGCGCTCCAGGGTGTCCTTCACCGCGGTCACAAAGCGGTCGTCCTGGATCTGGGAAAAGGAAATGTTGACGGCTACGACTACATCCCCAAGACGCTGCTCGGCCAGCCAGTTGAGGGCACAGCAGGCGTGCTGGATAACCTGGTGGCCGATACTCTTCATCAGCCCCATGTCCTCGCACTCGGCAATGAACTCGCCAGGACAGATGAGTCCGCGGTCCGGGTGGTTCCAGCGCAGCAGAGCTTCCAGGCCGGCGAGCTGGCCGGTATCCAGGGCTATGCGCGGCTGGTAGTGCAGCTCGAACTGGTTTCTGCGCGCGGCGACCCGCAATTCGGCTGCCAGCGTGTTGATGCCGGCCATGTCGAACTGCAGGCGGTCACTGTAGGGAATGAACTTGGAGCCCAGAATCGATTTTGCCTGTTGCATGGCGCTGCGCCCATGTTCGACCAGTTCACTGAAGTCAGCGGCGTCATCGGGATACAGCGCGCCGCCGATACTGGCATCGACCTGTACGTGTTGTTCATCAAGGCTGAGGGGGGCTGCTATGGCCTGCAGCATTTTCTCGGCGATGCGCGCCATGTCGGCGGCGGAGCTGACATCTTCCAGCACCACCGCGAATTCATCCCCGCCCAGCCTGGCAATGCTGTCGCTGCTGCGCAGCTTGCTGGCCATGCGCCGGCAGAGACTGCGAATCAGCAGGTCGCCGTTGAGTTCACCGAAGTGATCGTTGATGCTGGTGAACTGGTCGATGTTGATGTAGAGCAGGGCAGTCTTGAAGTTATAGCGTTGAGAGCGTTGCATGGCGCGCTCAAGGTGCGCCCGAAAACCCACGCGGTTCAGGGCACCGGTGAGAATGTCCCGATTGGACAGCTCGCGGATAATGGTGCGCGCCTGCTTCAATTCTATGCTGTAGTCCAGGATACGGTGGACCAGGGCGTCCTGGAGCTGGCCCCTGACCAGATGGTCCTGGGCCCCGCTCTCGCGGAGTTGTGCCGCTGCGGTGCTGTCCGGCGTATTGTCCAGCAGCAATATGATGGGCAGGGAGGGAGCGTGCTTCTGTGCCAGGCGCAACAAGTAGTCAGTTTCCGTGCCGACGGCCATGATGATGGCGTCGACATCCGGGTCCAGCAGCGCTTCCAGCGGCCGCTCCAGTTGCTCGCTGCTGACCAGCCTGAAGCGAGGCGGTACGGCGCGGTCGAGACAATCCGACAGGACCAGATGATCGGTCTTGTTGGCGGAAATCACCATCACGGTACGCAGATCCACAAATGCCCCGGTCAGTCCCTTTGCCGTATCCACAGTATTGTCTCTCAGCTGTGTGGCTGGACACAACGTTATTCTATAAATAACATAAACTTATACGTGGTATTTGAATGAATTTCTAGTGATTTCTGCCGAAATCGGCTGCCAGCGCGTCGAGCCCGCTCCCGGCGCGTCGTGAGGGGCCCCCGGCGACGCTCGTATTGCGGGTGGCAGAGTCCAATATGTGCTAGAATTTGCAGCCGTTTTTCTCGACCTCCACGCTATGAGTATTGCCTCCGACAAACTGGAAACCATCCGTCGGCAAGTCCAGGTCCACCTCGACAACGCCGAACACCACAAGCTGAGTCCGGCCCAGGAGCAGGAACTCAAGGGCCGTATTGCCGCCCGCCTGCAGGCGGAGAATGCGGTCATCGTGGCACATTACTATACCGCGCCAGCCATTCAGGCGCTGGCGGAGGAGACGGGGGGCTGTGTCTCGGACTCCCTGGAGATGGCCCGCTTTGGCCGCGATCATGCAGCGACCACACTGGTTGTGGCCGGCGTCCGGTTCATGGGCGAGACGGCAAAGATCCTCACGCCGGAGAAGCGGGTTCTGATGCCGACCCTGGAGGCCACCTGCTCGCTGGACCTGGGCTGCCCGATTGAGGAGTTCTCCGCGTTCTGTGATGAGCACCCGGACCGCGAGGTGGTGGTGTATGCCAATACCTCTGCCGCGGTCAAGGCGAGGGCGGACTGGGTGGTGACGTCCAGCATCGCGCTCGACGTGGCCGAGCACCTGGCGGCCCAGGGCAAGAAGATCATCTGGGCTCCGGACCGCCACCTCGGCGACTATGTGCGTCGGCAGACCGGCGCCGACATCCTCATGTGGGATGGCGCCTGCATTGTGCACGAGGAGTTCAAGGCGCGGGGCATAGCGGACCTGAAGCGGGTCTATCCCGATGCAGCAGTGCTGGTACACCCGGAATCCCCGGCCGCGGTGCTGGAACTGGCCGATCGCGTGGGTTCGACCACGCAGATCATCCGCGCAGCGCAGGAATTGCCCAACACGCGCTTTATTGTCGCCACCGATCAGGGGATTTTCTACAAACTGCAGCAGCAGGCGCCGGACAAGGAGTTCATTATTGCGCCGACCGCTGGCAATGGCGCCACCTGTCGCAGCTGCGCGAATTGTCCGTGGATGGCGATGAATGAGCTGGAGTCGCTCGCTCAGGTGTTTGATCGTTCGGACAACGAGATCTTTGTCGACCGTGACATCCGTGAGCGGGCAATGGTGCCGTTGCGCCGGATGCTGGATTTTGCCGCCAGTCTGAACAAGGGCGTCATCGGCAACGCCTGACCGGGGGCGCCTAGCCGGGGGCGCCCGTTCAGATATCCATGCGCTCGCGCAGGGTGGCGACATCGCGCAAGCGTTCATTGATCCGTGCCGCGGCCACGTGGTCGCTGCCTACCAGTTTCATGGCGTAGTTGAGCTGCCGCTCCGCTTCACCCATGTTGCCGGTAAGGATGAAGTATTCGGCGCGGGACTGGTGCAGGCCAACGATATTCCCGGACAGGCCCTGGACCTCGGCCAGCAGATACCACAGGCCGGGGTCGTCGGGCCTGTTCTTGCTTTGCTTGACCAGTACTTCCTCTGCCAGGTGCGGTTTGCGATCCTGCATGAGTGCCGTAGCGTAAGCCATGGTCAGCGGGTGGTTGCCCGGGGTCAGCTTGAGTTCCCCGGCGAGTGCGGTGGCAGCCTTGCCCGGCTCGCCCCGGGTCATCAGGATGTTTGCATTGGCCAGTTTGTACTCCAGCCGGTCCGGGCTCTGTGCCCAGATGCTGTCCAGCTCCAGTGCCGCCTGGTCGACGCGACCGGCATCGGTCAGTGCCAGCACCAGGCCATAAGTGGACGCCTCCCGCGAACGGGTGTCGCCGTCCAGTTCGCCCCGGAACTTCTGTATTGCTTCTTCCGGGGTGGCGGCGAGGTGATTGATCACGCGGGCGCGCATGAGCTGGTATTGGGTATCATCGCGCAGGGGCGGTCGCGCGTACTGGCGGGCGCGGTTGCGGGTATCGGCTATGCGGTTTTCCGAAAGGGGGTGAGTGCGCAGGAACTCGGGGATGCGGTTGCTGCTGGCATAGCGCGAGGCCTGCATCATCCGTTCAAACATGGAGGCTGCGGCATGGGGGTCCAGTCCGGCCGCAACCACGGTTTGCATGCCGACCCGGTCGGCCTCTGATTCGTTGCTGCGGCTGTAGCGCAGGGCCGAGTCCTGGGCCGCTGCCTGGGCGGCGGATAGCGCCGCCATGCCGGCCTCGCCGCCCGCGGTGGCCAGGAGCACGAAGCCGGCCAGCATGGCGGCCAGGTTCAGCGGCTGTTGGCTGCGCTGGAACTCCACCCGACGGGAGAAGTGGCGTTGGCTCAGGTGGGCGATCTCGTGAGCCAGCACGGTGGCCAGTTCGTCTTCGGTCTGGGCATAGACCAGCAGCCCGTTGTGGATACCGATTACCCCGCCCGGTACGGCAAAGGCGTTGATGTCGGGGCTGTCCACGATCACCAGGTCGATGCGGCGATCTTCCAGCTGGCTGTGGGTGACCAGGCGGTAGGTGAGGTCTTCCAGATAGTCGAACAGCAGCGGGTCGTCGACAGTTGGCGCCCGGTTGCGGAAGATGCGCAGCCAGGTGCGTCCCAGCTGGTATTCGTATTCTGCGGAAAACAGGCTGGTACTGGACTCGCCAAGATTGGGCAGCTTCAGGTCTTCGGTGGCACGCAGATGTTGGCCCGGCAACAGCAGAAGAAGCGCCAAGAGAGGTGCCAGCAGGGGTGCCTTGGCAGCAACGGGCAGGCGGGCGCACTTGGAAAAACGAAGGGTCATGCCAGGGATCTTCACCGCGGGTTGGAGCCGGAAACAGGCCGGCGAGTGTCCTCATTGTACGCCAGCAGCCGGTTGTCAGCCCAGCGCTGGAGCTGTGAATGGGATGGCGCCAGCGTGGAAAAGTTCAATCCTGTTTGGGGTGCCGGCGGTGAGTGGATATACTCGTCCGCGACGATGACAAGAGGAGACAGACGGGTGACAACGGACGCAACAGTGGAGGTGGATGCCTGTGGCTTGCAGTGCCCCATGCCCTTGCTGCACGCCAAGCGGGCCCTGAATCGGATGCAGTCGGGGGAGTTCCTTCGGGTATTGGCCACTGACCAGGGCTCGGTGCGGGATTTCCGGGTGTTTGCCGAGCAGTCAGGGCATACTCTGCTGACATCGGAAGAGCGCGCGGGTGTGTATATCCACCTGTTGCAGAAGTCGTAACGGTCCGGAACAGAATCCATGCTGGATATCTTCAATAAATGGTACAAGCGCTACCTGTTTGAGGAGGAGTCGGTACTGCTGCTGGTCTTGCTGCTGGTTGCAGTGCTGCTGCTGGTCACCATCGGCAATATCCTCGCGCCGGTGCTGGCGTCCATAGTGCTGGCCTACCTGATGCAGGGCCTCGCCGGTCGTCTGCAGGGAGCCGGGCTGCCTGCCTGGGTGGGGGTGACGGTCGCCTATATCCTCTTTATCGGCATCTTTTTTGGCGTGACCTTGGGGCTGCTGCCGCTGGTATGGCGCCAGCTTGTGTCGCTGGCTACGGAAGCGCCGCGGATGCTGGAACAGGGCCGGCAGTTGCTGGCAGTCCTGCCCGCGCGCTATCCGGAGGTCTTCAGCCAGCAGCAGATCAACCAGATGGTCACCCTGGCCCAGGCGGAGATGGGCGGCATGGGCCAGAAGCTGGTGGCCCGTTCGCTGTCGACCATTCCCAGTATCCTCATCGTTCTCGTCTACATGATCCTGATCCCGGTCCTGGTGTTTTTCTTCCTCAAGGACCGGCAGCTGATCCTGGCCTGGCTGGGCACCTTTCTGCCCAGCGAGCGCCCCCTGCTGCGGCGCATCTGGTCGGAGATGGATACCCAGGTCGCGAACTACGCCCGCGGCAAGGTGCTGGAGATCCTGATTGTGGGCTCGGTCAGTTATCTCAGTTTCGTCCTGCTGGGGCTCAATTATGCGGCATTGCTGGCCCTGGCGGTGGGGCTGTCTGTGATCATTCCCTATCTGGGTGCGGCGCTGGTCACTTTTCCGGTGCTGCTGGTGGGCTATTTCCAATGGGGCTTCGTCAGTGAATTTTATTACCTCGCGCTTGTCTACTTCGTGATCCAGGCGCTGGACGGGAATTTTCTGGTCCCCCTGCTGTTTTCCGAAGCAGTGAACCTGCACCCGGTAGCCATTATCCTGGCGGTGCTGTTTTTCGGCGGCATCTGGGGTTTGTGGGGGGTATTCTTTGCGATTCCGCTCGCCACCCTGATCAAGGCTGTTATCAACGCCTGGCCCAAGCCTGCGGAAGGGGCCGGCGACAACAAGACTCTGGAGTAAGGCATGCAAGCAACATTTTTCGGCCAGTGGCTGCGGCCGCTGGCCGGCAGCCTTGTGCTGCTGTTTCTGGTGGCCTGTGCCACACAGCCCGTCGGCATTCAGCCGGTACAAAGCCCGAACGACGACTACGCCTACCGTCACCTGACACTCGACAATGAGCTGCAGGTACTGTTGATATCCGACCCCGGAGCGCCCAAGGCCGCTGCCGCGCTGGATGTTCTGGTCGGCAGCGGAGACAACCCGCCCGGCCGCGAGGGGCTGGCCCACTTTCTCGAGCACATGCTGTTCCTCGGTACCGACAAGTACCCGGACGCGGGCGACTATCAGCAGTACCTTGCGGAGCACGGTGGCAGCCACAATGCCTACACCAGTTTCGAGCACACCAATTACTTCTTCGATATCCAGGCCCAGTACCTGCCGGGTGCGCTGGACCGCTTCGCCCGTTTCTTCATAGCGCCGCGCTTCGACGAAGCCTATGTCGAGCGCGAGATGAATGCAGTGGAAGCCGAATTCCAGATGGGTCTGCGCAGTGACCCGCGCCGCGGCCTGGATGTGCTGCAAGCGGTCATGAACCCGGAGCATCCCTTCAGCCAGTTCACGGTCGGCAGTCTGGAAACCCTGGCGGACCGGCCCCAGGCGCCGATCAGGGACGACCTGATGCGATTCTACGAACAGCACTATTCCGCCAACAAGATGCGACTGGTGGTGTTTGGTGCCGAGTCCCTGGACGAGTTGGAGGCGATGGTGGTACCCAGGTTCGCGCCGGTTCCAAATCGCGATATTGAGGCGGAGGCGATTACCGCCCCGCTGTTTCCCCCGGATGCGCTGCCGATGCTGGTCGAGGTCCAGCCCCAGGCGACACTGCGGCAGCTGGAGGTGTCTTTTCCGGTGCCGGACTATCGCAGTGCCTACCGCAGCAATCCCCTTGGCTACCTGGGCAACCTGGTTGGCCATGAGGGCGCCGGCAGCCTGTTGGCCCGGCTCAAGGAGGAGGGGCTGGCGGAGAGTCTCGGCGCCGGATCCGGTCTCGGCTGGCGTGGTGGCGCTCTGTTCAGTGTCAGCATTGGCCTGACCGAGGAGGGCCTGGCGCGGCAGGAGCGGGTATTGCAATTGTTGTTCGCCTACCTCGACATGCTGCGCCGGGAGGGCCCCCAGCAGTGGCTTTACGAAGAGCAGTCGCAGCTGGCGGAGCTGCAGTTCCGGTTTCGGGAGAAGTCCAATCCGGTCAACTACGCCAGTGCCCTGGCCAGTGGCATGCACTATTACGCGCCAGAGGACATTCTTCGCGGCAGCAGCCTGATGACGGATTATGATCCCGCCATGCTGGAGGATTTGCTGGCGCACGTGGTGCCGGGCAACGCCCTGGTGACTCTCAGCCACCAGTCGGTGGAGGTGGATCGGCAGTCCCCGTTCTATGCCGTGCCCTACAGCGCGGAGCCCGTGTCACCGGAACTGCTGCAGCGCTGGACCGCGCCGGTGGGGGACGTCGGCCTCGCCCTGCCACCCGCCAACGAATTCATTGCCGGGGATGTGAGCCTGGTGATGCCAACCGCTGTTGCCAACGCACCGGCCAGGGTGCTGACTGCTACCCGGCAGGAGGTCTGGTTCGCGCAGGATACGGAGTTCGGGGTTCCGCGCGGCGCGCTGTACATCAACTTTCGTTCACCTGCGATAGGAGAGAGTGCTGCCCAGGCGGCCGCAGCGGCGCTCTACACCGCGCTGCTGAAGGACGCGGTCAACGAGTTCACCTATCCGGCCCTGCTGGCAGGTCTCAACTTTGATGTCTACAAGCACGCCCAGGGCATCAGCCTGCGGGTCAGCGGCTACGACGACAAGCAGCTGGTGTTGCTGGATCGGCTGCTGGACGTGGTGCAGGCGGCATCCTTCGACCAGCAACGCTTTGCCAATATCCGCGCGGACATGATCCGCAATCTGGAGAACAGTGTTGCCAAGCGCCCCAGCAGCCAGGTTATCGATGACCTGCGCGAGTCCCTGCTGCACGGCGAGTGGGGCGAACAGGCTCTGATAGCAGAGCTGCAGGCGCTGACGCTTGCCGAGCTACAGGGCTGGATCCAGGCTTTCTGGGCAGGAGCGACGGCCGAGACCATGCTCTACGGCAACTACGATGCCGCTGTTGTCCAGCCGCTGGCGGAGCGTGTCGGCGAGCTGCTTGTGGCCGCCGAGCCGCCTGCCCTGCCACCTCTGCGGGTGACCCGTATCGCGCCGGGAGAAAGCCTGCAGTACCCGGTCGAAGTCGATCACGATGATGCGGTTGTGGGCTGGTATCTGCAGGGCCGTGATCGCAGCTGGCACGATCGAGCGGCGACCACCCTGACCGCGCATATCATCAAGACCGGTTTTTTCCAGCAGTTGCGCACCGAACAGCAACTGGGCTACGTGGTCAGCGCGTTTTCCTGGCCGCAGCTGGATGTACCGGGGCTGGTGCTGTTGATACAGTCGCCCAGTGCCTCGGCGCCTGAGGTGACTGACGCGATCGAAGCGTACATGGGCGGCGTTGTCGATTCGCTGGACGAGGAACAGTTCCTGCGCTACCGGAAATCCCTGGTCGCCGAAATCCTGCGCCCGGACAAGAACCTGTGGGAGCGAGCGGAATTCTACTGGCAGTCCATTGCCAAGAAGGAGTTCGACTTCGACGGCCGTCAACAACTGGCGGCTGCGGTCGAGGGTCTGACGCTGGAGGACTGGAGTGCCTATTTCAGCGATGTGTTCCGCGCGCAGCGCAGCTCCCTGCTGGTGGTGGCGCCCGGCAGCGCACAGGCTCTGCCGGAAGGCCATGGGGTGACGGTGGAGTCCGCGGCTGCGATCAAGGCCCGGCAGGGGTTCTATACGGTCGATTAGGGGAACATTCCCGGGCTTTTGCAGGCCGCATGACAAACTGACAGTTTCATAAAGGAACTGTCAGTTTGTCATGCGGCCTGTTTTTGTGTACCTTGCTACGGTCGACAGCGCCAGCTCTGCAGAATTCCGGGCAAGAAACCCGGGTGGCGTCTACACTGTCGACAGCGGGGGTAGCACAACCAAGTTTCATTTTAGAACTATATCCCCCTCTTTCAGCATCAACCTCTCGTCAGGAGCGATAGCCGCATGACCGAAGACAAGGACCCGATTGAAACACGGGAGTGGATGGAAGCGCTCGATGCCGTGAGCAAATACAGCGGCCCCGAGCGCGCCGCGGAGCTGCTGCTTGAGCTCGCCAAGCACGCCACAGAGACCGGGGTTCGGCTGCCTACCGCCATCACTACACCGTTCCGCAATACCATCGCGCCGGAAGACCAGAAGATGATGCCCGGCGACCTGTTCATGGAACGGCGGATTCGCTCCCTGGTGCGCTGGAATGCCCTGGCCATGGTTATGCGTGCCAACGACAATGACGAGGCCCTGGGCGGCCACATCTCCAGCTTCTCCTCCAGCGCGACCCTGTACGATGTCGGCTTCAACTATTTCTTTCGTGGCGCGGACGGCGACCATCCCGGCGACCTGGTGTTTTACCAGGGCCACAGTGCGCCCGGCATGTACGCCCGCTCCTATCTGGAGGGGCGCCTGAGCGAAGAGCAACTGGACAACTTCCGCCGCGAAGTGGACGGCAATGGCCTCTCCTCCTATCCGCACCCCTGGCTGATGCCCGACTACTGGCAGTTCCCCACCGTATCCATGGGACTGGGTCCGATCCAGGCCATCTACCAGGCGCATGTCATGAAGTACCAGCAGAGCCGCGGCCTGCTTGAGCACGGCGACCGCAATGTCTGGTGTTTCCTCGGTGACGGCGAGTGTGACGAGCCTGAATCCCTGGGAGCAATCTCGATGGCCGGGCGCGAGCGCCTTGGCAACCTGATTTTTGTGGTCAACTGCAACCTGCAGCGGCTGGACGGGCCGGTGCGGGGCAACGGCAAGATTATCCAGGAACTGGAGGGCGTATTCCGCGGTGCCGGCTGGGATGTGCTCAAGGTCATCTGGGGTCGCAAGTGGGACCCGCTGCTGGAGCGAGACGACACCGGCCTGCTGCAGCAGCGCATGGATGAAGTCTGTGACGGGGAACTGCAGAATTACAAATACAATGGCGGCGCCTATACCCGTGAGCATTTCTTCGGCAAGTATCCGGAACTGCTGGAGCTGGTCAGCGATCTGTCCGACGAGGACATCATGTACCTGAACCGCGGTGGCCACGATCCCTACAAAGTGTATGCTGCCTACGCGCAGGCAGTGGCCCAGAACGAACGGCCTACCGTGATCCTGGCGATGACAGTGAAGGGCTACGGTACCGGCGAGGCGGGGGAGGCGAACAACGAGACCCACTCGCTGAAAAAGCTCGATCTGGACAGCCTCAAGGCGTTCCGTGACCGCTTTGCCATTCCCATCTCTGATACCGAGCTGAAGGACGTGCCCTACTACCGGCCGGCGCCGGATAGCCCGGAGATGCGCTACATGATGCAGCGCCGGGAGGAACTGGGCGGGTTCATTCCGGCCCGGCGCAAGGACATGGAGCTGCTGGAGACACCATCACTGGCGGCCTTCGACAACCAGCTCAAGGGCAGCGGCAAGCGCGAGATTTCCACCACCATGGCCTTCGTGCGCATGCTCTCCACCCTGGTCAAGGACAAGCAGATCGGTGAGCGGGTGGTGCCCATCGTGCCGGACGAGGCGCGCACTTTCGGCATGGAGGGCATGTTCCGCCAGCTGGGAATCTACTCCTCCGTGGGGCAGCGCTACACGCCCCAGGACGCGGGCCAGATCATGTTCTACAAGGAGGACCAGAAGGGCCAGATCCTGGAGGAGGGCATCAATGAGGCCGGCGCCTTCTCGGCCTGGATTGCCGCGGCGACCTCCTACAGCACCAGCGGCTACTCCATGGTGCCGTTCTACATTTTCTATTCCATGTTCGGTTTCCAGCGCATCGGCGACCTGGCCTGGGCCGCCGGCGATAGCCAGGCTCGCGGCTTCCTGATCGGCGCCACGGCGGGCCGCACGACCCTGAACGGCGAGGGCCTGCAGCACCAGGATGGCCACAGCCACCTGCTGGCCAGCACCATCCCCAACTGCGTCAGCTATGATCCGGCCTATGCCTACGAACTGGCGGTGATCATCCAGGACGGGTTGCGGCGCATGTACGGTGAGGGTGAGAACAAGTTTTACTACATCACCACCATGAACGAGAACTACCAGCAGCCGGAAATGCCGCAGGGGGTGGAAGAGGGGATCGTGCGCGGCATGTACCCACTCAAGCGCTCCAGCCGCAAGAAGGGGCCGCGGGTCCAGCTCATGGGTGCGGGCACGATTCTGCGCGAAGTGGAGGCAGCAGCGGCGATGCTGGAGCAGGACTACGGCGTGGCCGCGGATATCTGGAGCCTGACCAGCATCAACGAGCTGCAGCGCGAAGGCAAGGCGGTGGCGCGCTGGAATCTGCTGCATCCAGGGGAGAAGCCCCGGACGGCCTGGCTCACAGAGCAGCTGGAAGGTCACGATGGCCCGGTAGTGGCAGCCACGGATTACATGAAGGCCCATGCCGAGCAGTTGCGCCAGTTCATCCCGCGCCCGTTCATGGTGCTCGGCACCGACGGCTACGGCCGCAGTGATACCCGCGAGCGGCTGCGCCGCTTCTTTGAGGTGAGTCGCGAGTACGTGGTGCTGGCGGCGCTGCGGGCGCTGGCCGATGAGGGCGCGGTGAAACCGGCTGTCGTCGTGGAGGCGATGCAGGCACTGGGAATTTCCGCCGACAAGATCGACCCGCTGACGGTATAACGGTACAGGATACGAAGCGCATGGCTAAGAAACAGGTAACGGTACCGGACATCGGCGGCGCCGAAGGCGCGGAAGTGATCGAATTGCTGGTGGCGGTCGGTGACGAGATCGAACTGGAGCAGGGCTTGCTGGTGCTGGAGTCGGACAAGGCATCGATGGAGATTCCGTCTGACGTGGCCGGCAAGGTGCTGCAGGTGCTGGTCCAGGTGGGCGATGAGCTGGCCGAGGGAGAGCCCATCCTGGTGGTGGATACCGCGGACGAGGAGTCCGAACAGACGAAGGAGTCCAAGGAATCCGGGGGATCCAAGGAATCCAAGGAGACCAAAGAGTCACCGAAGCAGCCCGCCGCTGCCCCTGCCGGGGCTGACAGGAAAGACGAACAGGCACCAGCTTCGGAGGCAGCAGGCAAGGACGACAGGGACGCCGCGGAGGCGAAAGAGGGCGACCTCCAGGAGATTACCGTCACTGTGCCCGATATCGGCACCGACGAGGATGTGGACCTGATTGAGTTCAGCGTCAAGGTCGGCGATGAGGTCGCCGAAGGGGACTCGCTGGTGGTGCTGGAATCGGACAAGGCGTCCATGGAGGTACCCTCCACCCACGCCGGCAAGGTGCTGAAGTGGCTGGTGAAGGAAGGCAGTGCGGTGCGCCAGGGTGATCCGCTGGTGGTGCTGGAGGCCGCGGCCGAGGGTGCCGGCGCCAGTGAATCTGACGCAGCTTCTGACGCGGCTGCAGACACCGGGGCAGCTGCACCGGGCGAGAGCGAAGGCAAGGCCGCGCCTGAGCAGCCTGCAGGGCGCTCGGCGACCGATCGGGTAACCCCGGCGGAAGCCACTCAGCCCCGGGCAGCGGCGGACGAGCAGCTGGTTTACGCGGGCCCGGCCGTGCGCAAGATGGCCCGGGAGCTGGGGGTGGAACTCAGCAAGGTAACCGGCAGCGGCCCCCGCGAGCGGGTACTGAAGGAGGACGTGCAGAGCTTCGTCCAGCGCGCGTTGAGCGGCAAGTCGGCCGCGGTGACCTCGGGTTCTGGAATCCCCGCGGTACCGGAAGTGGATTTCAGTGCCTTTGGCGATGTTGAGGAAGTGCCCCGCACCAAGCTGGACAAGCTCACCGCCGCCAACATGCACCGCAGCTGGCTCAATGTGCCCCATGTCACCCAGTTTGACGATGCCGACATCACCGAACTGGAGGACTTCCGCAAGGGGCTCAAGGCCGAGGCGGAACAGCGCGGCACCAAGCTGACCCCGATGCCGTTCCTGCTCAAGGCCTGTGCCATCGCCCTGCGCGACAACCCCAAGCTCAACGCCTCCCTGTCAGCGGATGACGAAAACCTGATCTACAAGCGCTACATCCACATCGGCATGGCAGTGGACACCCCGGCGGGCCTGATGGTGCCGGTCATCCGTGACGTGGACCAGAAGAGCCTCTGGCAGCTTGCCGAGGAGGTGCTGGAAATGGCGGAAAAAGCCCGCGAGCGCAAGCTCAAGCCGGCGGAGATGCAGGGTGGCGGTTTCACCATTTCCAGCCTCGGCGGTATCGGTGGCAACGGCTTCTCGCCCATCGTCAACACCCCGGAAGTGGGGATCCTCGGCGTGTCCCGGGCCAGCGTGAAGCCGGTCTGGGACGGTCAGGCCTTCCAGCCCCGCACCCTGTTGCCCCTGTCACTGTCCTACGACCACCGGGTGATCAACGGCGGTGATGCCGGCCGCTTCTGTACCCAGCTGGTGGCCCTGCTCGGGGATATCCGTCGCCTGCTGTTGTAGGCGGCGGATGCCTGCGGTTCGCCTCCCGGTGTCATTCCAGGGCGCCTGACCTCGAATAGAACGGTTTCCCCACCCGCTGAATGTGTTCTCGCAGCTGAGGATTTTCGATCTCGGCGTAATTGGACAGGTCAATTTCGAAAGGCAGCAGCAGGTCGTCGAGTGCCAGGCTGATCCGGTTCAGGGTGCTCAGGGTGATCTTTCCGATCAGGGTCAGATCGATATCCGAACCTGCCCGGTGACTACCCACGGCCCTGGAGCCGTAGATAATCGCTTCCTCCACCTCTGGGTAGCGGCGCAGAATTTCGCAGATGGCCGCGCGCTGTTCGAGGCGCAGACCGTCATCTCGACTGCTCTCAATTGCTGTCGGCATCGCGCAACGCTTCCAGGCGGTTGGCCAGTTCACAGAACAGGGGATGGTAATGCTCAATGACCGCAGTGGCGATTTGTACCGCAGTGGCTTTATTGTAGGTATGGGATGTTCGATTGCGGTTGGCGATCATGTCCATCCATTGTTCGCCGTTAGAGATCAGACCCACTGCGAATGCGCGCCGGTAGTTGGCCAGACGCTGTTGCCAGCGGACATCCTCACTCATCGTGTTGCTCCGGTTGCGGTCCCTGCCGTGGCCATTGATTTGCAGTCACGGTTGGGCCTGAGGTTGTTGCTTTACCTGGCATGAGCATACCACTGATCAGACGCGGATGAAGGCTGGCACGCCACCTGCAGTACACTGTGTACAGACAGGTAGCCAGAAGAGGCAAGTGATGGGGAAGGATCGCGCAGCTGCGGACTGGCGCGCTCGATTTTTGCAGCAGCAGGTGCTGCCGGCAGACTATCTCGACCAGGCCGGGCGCTGGTTCGACCCGGTGGCCGTGCAGCTGGCTGCGCACTGTTCTGGTGCAAGCCGCCCGCTGCTGGTGGGCATTAATGGTGCGCAGGGATCGGGCAAAACCACGCTCAGTGACTACCTGTGCCAGTGGCTGGTGCAGGAAGCGGGTCTGCGCGCCCTGTCCCTGTCCATCGACGATGTCTACCTGACCCGCACTGAACGGCAGCAGCTGGCAGCCCAGGTGCACCCCCTGCTCCTCACCCGGGGCGTTCCGGGCACCCACGATGTCCCCCTGCTGCTGCAGACCCTCGACGCACTGGGTTCCGCAGCTGGCACCCTGCCGGTGGCGGTGCCCCGTTTCGACAAGGCCCGGGACGACCGCCTGCCCGCTGCGCAGTGGCCGCGGGTACAGCCGCCGCTGGATATCATCCTGCTGGAAGGATGGTGCCTGGGAGCCCGCCCGCAGGCACCGGGGGCACTCGCCGCTCCCTGCAATGCGCTGGAGCGGGAGGAAGACAGCGACGGGCGCTGGCGCCGCTACGCCAACGACTGTCTGGCGGGGGACTATGCCCGACTGCATCAGCGGCTGGACCGGTGGCTGATGCTGCGCGCGCCGTCCTTCGATGAAGTGCTGCGCTGGCGCAGCGAGCAGGAGCGCAAACTGGCTGCTGGACCGGGGCGGGCCGCCGGCAACCGGGTCATGGACGCGCCGGCCCTGGCGCGCTTCGTGCAGCACTACGAGCGCCTGACGCGGCACTGCCTGGCCACCCTGCCGCCGCGGATGAACGTGGTCTGGGAACTGGATCGCGAGCGCCAGATCAGCGCCTGGCACGGCCCCGGGGTACCGGCGTGACGCCGCTGCTGCTGGTGTTCAGCGACCTGGACGGATCGCTGCTGGACCACCACGATTACAGCTTTCACGCCGCCCTGCCAGCTGTTGAGGCTCTGCGCGAGCATGGGATACCGCTGATCCTCTGCAGCAGCAAGACCCGCGCCGAGATCGAGCCCCTGCGGGCGCAGCTGGGCAATCGCGACCCCTTCATTGTGGAAAACGGCGCCGCCGTGTTTATCCCCGACGCCAGCCTGGCGCAGCCGCCGCCCGACTGCAGGTCCGATGGCGCTGGCTGGGTCCGGGAGTTCGCGCCGCCCAGGCAGCGCTGGCTGGCGGCGCTGGATCGACTGCAGCCCGAGTTTGCCGGGCAATTCACCCATTTCGAGGCCATGGGCCTGGACGGGGTGATGGCGGCTACCGGCCTGGCGCGCGAGGCGGCCGCAAGGGCCATGGATCGGAACTACAGTGAGCCGGTGCTGTGGCGGGGCAGCGATGAGCGCCGCGAAGCCTTTGTCGCGGCACTGGCCAGTACCGGCGCCACGGTGCTGCAGGGTGGCCGCTTCCTCAGTGTCGCGGGGGACTGTGACAAGGGGCTGGCGCTGCGCTGGCTGCGCGATTGCTACCAGCGGGACAATCCGGCACGGGATGTGCATGACCTGGCCATAGGCGACAGCGCCAACGACAGCGCCATGCTGGAAAGTGCCCGGCATGCCCTGGTCATCCGCTCGCCGGTGCACGGTTTTCCACTGCTGCAGCGGCAGGAGGCTGCCCGCTACAGCCGGGCCTTCGGGCCGGCGGGGTGGGCCGAGGGAGTGCTGGACTGGTTGCAGCGCCTGGACCCGATATCACAGGAGTGACCGCCATGGGCGATTTTTACCAGAACGGCATCATTACCACCCTGCACAACCTGTCTCACCGCTCGATTGACGAGATGGAGCAGGAGCTGCTGCGCTTCTCCCGCACCCGGCCTATGGGCCTGATCCTGCCCTCCCTGTTTTCCGAGCTGGAGGGCGAGGCCCTGCCGCGAATCGTCGAGCAGCTGCAGGCGGTGCCATACTTGGCGGAGATCGTGATCGGGCTGGACCGGGCCGATGAGGCGCAGTATCGGCATGCCCTGGCGTTCTTCGACAAGCTGCCCCAGCGCCATCGGGTGCTGTGGAACGACGGCCCCCGGCTCCAGGCACTGGATGCCGAACTGCAGGCCCGGGACCTGGCGCCGCGGGAACTGGGCAAGGGCCGCAACGTCTGGTACTGCATGGGCTACACCCTGGCGTCCGGGCGCGCCGAGTCCGTGGCCCTGCACGACTGCGACATTCTCACCTATGACCGCGGCCTGCTGGCGCGGCTGATCTACCCGGTAGCCAACCCGCAGTTCAACTACGAATTCTGCAAGGGGTACTACGCCCGGGTGGCGGATGGCAAGATCAACGGCCGGGTCAGCCGCCTGCTGGTGACACCGCTGCTGCGCGCCCTGAAGAAAATCCTCGGCGACATGGAGTACCTGGACTACATGGACAGCTTCCGCTATCCGCTGGCGGGCGAGTTTTCCTTCCGCCGGGATGTGCTGACGGATATCCGTATCCCCAGCGACTGGGGGCTGGAAATCGGCGTGCTGTCCGAGGTGCACCGCAACTACGCCAACAACCGTCTGTGCCAGGTGGATATCGCCGACGTCTACGATCACAAGCACCAGGAGATGTCGCGGGATGACGCCAGCAGCGGCCTGTCGAAGATGTCCATCGATATCGCCAAGGCCCTGTTCCGCAAGCTGGCCACCCGCGGGGTGACCTTCAACAGCGAGACCTTCCGCTCGCTCAAGGCCACCTACTACCGGATCGCCCTGGATTTCGTGGAGACCTACCACAACGACGCGGTGATGAACGGCCTCACCCTGGACATCCACAACGAGGAAATGGCGGTGGAGATGTTTGCGGAAAACATCATGAAAGCCGGGGAGGCGTTCCTCGAGTACCCGATGGAGCGGCCGTTCATTCCCAGCTGGAACCGGGTAACCAGCGCCATACCGGATGTCCTCGAGCGGCTGCGGGACGCCGTTGAGCAGGACCAGGCCGAGTTCGGTGGCACCAGTGGATAGCGCTGTCGACAGCCCCCTGCAGCGACTGCGGGAACGTCTGCTGCAGCATTTGCAGGTGATCTATGAAGGTGTGCCCGCGGTGCGCCCGGATGCGGTGCTGGTGGAGCAACTGCTGGCGGCGATGGGCCTGGAGCAGCCCGGCGAGCCGCCCCGGCCCCACAGCAATCACTGGAGCGAGCGCGATGCCCTGCTGATCACCTACGGCGACAGCCTCCATGCGCCGGGTGAAAAGCCGCTGCATACTCTCAAGCGGTTCCTGGATGAGCACGCGACGGGAGTGCTCAGCGGCGTGCATATTCTGCCGTTCTATCCCTGGACCTCGGACGACGGCTTCGCCGTGCTGGACTACTCCAGTGTCAACGAGGCCCTGGGGAGCTGGGAGGACATCGGTGCCATTGCCGCCGATTTCGACCTGATGGCGGACCTGGTGATCAACCATTGTTCCAGTCGCAGCCCCTGGTTCGAGAATTTCCTTCGCGATGAAGATCCCGGCCGCGACTACTTTTTCACGGTGCCCCCGGACACCGACCTGTCCGCGGTGGTGCGCCCGCGCACCTCGCCCCTGCTGCGGGAGGTGGAAACGGCGCGAGGCACCCGGCATGTGTGGTGCACCTTCAGCCACGACCAGGTGGATCTCGATTTCCGCAATCCGGAGGTGCTGCTGCAGTTTGTCGCCATCCTGCGCCTGTATCTGGAGCGGGGGGTGCGTATCCTGCGCCTCGATGCCATTGCGTTCCTGTGGAAGATTCCCGGCACCAGCTGCCTGAACCTGGAGCAGACCCACGAGGTGGTGCGCCTGCTGCGAACCCTGCTGGAACATGCGCGCGCCGATGCCATCCTGATCACCGAGACCAACATCCCCAATCGCGAGAACCTGTCCTATTTCGGCAACGCCAACGAAGCCCACTGCGTCTACAATTTCTCGCTGCCGCCGCTGTTGCTCAATACCCTGCTCACCGGCGACTGCACCTACCTGCGGCAGTGGCTGATGAGCATGCCGCCGGCCCAGAATGGCACCACCTACTTCAACTTTATTGCCTCCCACGACGGTATCGGGTTGCGGCCGGCGGAAGGGCTGCTCAGCGACGAGGAGCTGTCGACGCTGATCACCACGTTGGAAGCCCTGGGCGGGCGGGTGTCCTGGCGCGCCCTCGAGGGTGATGAGCGGCGTCCCTATGAGGTCAATATTGCCCTCTACGATGCGCTGCAGGGCACCGTGCGCGGCGCCGATACCTGGGGCCTGGAGCGCTTCGTCTGTGCCCATGCCATCATGTTCGCGCTGGAGGGTATTCCCGGCTTGTACATCCACAGCCTGCTGGGCACGCGCAATGATTACCAGCGGGTAGAGCACAGTGGCCACAGTCGCGCCATCAATCGCCATCAGTGGTCACTGGCGGCGCTGGAGGCAGAGCTGGCCGATCCTGCCAGCGATCACTACCGGGTAATGACGCGGCTGCAGGGTCTGCTGCGCCTGCGTGCGGCACAACCGGCCTTTCACCCCAACGCCACCCAGTTCACCCTGCAGCTGGGAACATCGCTGTTCGGGTTCTGGCGCCAGAGCATGGACCGTCGGCAGAGTATTTTCTGTATCAGCAATATCAGCGATCAACCGCAGCCGCTGAACCTGCTGGACCTCAACCTGATCGATGATCATGGCTGGGGCGACCTGATCAGCGGTGAGCGCTACCCCAGCCGTGATCTGCAGTTGCTGTTGCAGCCCTACCAGACCCTGTGGTTAAGCAACGACCGTTGAGCGCCTTTGGTGCCAACAGACAGCCGCGGGAGAGGCCGGCCCCGCCATGGCCCGGCACATTGGTGAATCTGTACCCGGGTAGTTCAGCGTGCAATAATCTCACGTCCCGTGGCAACCTGAGCCTTAGATGACCCTCCTGATCGCGTTCGCGGTTCTCTCCATCGCCGTCTCCTTCATCTGTTCCATTCTCGAAGCGGCCCTGCTTTCCATTACCCCCAGCTACATCGCGCAGCAGAAAGTGTCGCGGCCGAAGCTGTGGGAGCGTCTGCGGGTACTCAAGGACCAGATCGACCAGCCGCTGGCCGCCATTCTGACCCTGAACACCGTGGCACATACGGTCGGAGCGACTGGTGTCGGCGCACAGGTGGTGAAGCTGTACGGTGACGCCTACCTGGGCGTTGCTTCCGCGGTAATGACCCTGCTGATCCTGGTGCTGTCGGAGATCGTGCCCAAGACCATCGGTGCCCGCTACTGGGTGCACCTGGCGCCGTTCCTGCCGACCATCCTCAACGGCATGATCTTCATCCTCAAGCCCTTCATCTGGATGTCCGACCGCATCATGGACCTGTTTGGCGGCCACACCATGGAGCACGACATCCGCCTGGAGATCAAGGCGCTGGCCCTGCTGGGGCGCGAACTGGACAAGATTGACGCCGACGAGCAGCGGGTGATCAGCAACATCCTCGACCTGCACGAGATCAATGTGCGCCAGATCATGACGCCCAGGATTGTCTGTGAGACGGTGTCGCCGGACGTTACGGTTGCCGGGTTCGTGGAGCAACTCAAAGCCCAGCAGTTCTCCCGCTATCCGGTATTGGACGAGGACGAGATACCCCTGGGGCTGCTGTTTCGCCACGACGCCATTGGCACAGACCCGACCATGCCGGTCACCAGCTTGATGAAGCCGGTGACCGTGGTCAGCGACCAGGAGAATGTCGAGGGGTTGTTGAGCCGCTTTATCAATGAGCGCCAGCACCTGTTTCTGGTCTATGACGAATACGGCGGCTGGATGGGGCTGGTGACCATGGAAGATGTCATTGAAGCCATTATCGGCCAGTCCATCCTCGACGAAACCGACGACATTCCGAACCTGCGCCGGCACGCAAAGCGGCGCTGGAAGAATCGCCTCAAGAGCCGACTGCCTGCGGATTTCGCCCAGTCCTGAGAGGTGGCTCCCCTGCGTTGGTGATGCGGCCAGTGGGCAAGTCGGTACCATGGTCGCTGTGATACACTTTGGGTTTCCCCCCGGGGACTGATCACATCCACCAGAGCCAGGAAAACGACCAGCCATGATCATCAAGCCCCGCGTACGCGGCTTTCTCTGCACCACCACCCACCCGCTTGGCTGTGCCGCCAACGTTCGTCACCAGATTGACCACGTAAGGTCACACGGTCCCATCGAGAATGGTCCGAAGCGCGTGCTGGTGATCGGCGCCTCCACCGGCTATGGCCTGGCCTCGCGGATCACCGCGGCCTTTGGCGCCGGCGCCGCCACCCTGGGGATTTTCTTCGAGAAGGAGGGTACCGAGACCAAGCCGGGTACCGCCGGCTGGTACAACAGCGCCGCCTTCCACAGCGCTGCCGAGGCCGAGGGCCTGTACGCGAAAAGCATCAACGGCGACGCCTTCAGCGACGAGATCAAGCAGAAGGCCATAGCCACCATCCGCGAGGACCTGGGCCAGGTCGACCTGGTGGTCTACAGCCTGGCGGCACCGCGGCGCCAGCATCCGGTGACCGGGGTCATCCACACATCCACCCTGAAGCCGATCGGCAAGCCGACGGTGCAGAAAGGCGTCAATACGGACAAGCAGGAAGTACAGGATTTCCACCTGGAGCCCGCCAGCCAGGAGGAGATCGACAATACTGTCGCCGTCATGGGTGGCGAGGACTGGCAAATGTGGATCGACGCCCTGGATGAGGCCGGCGTGCTGGCCGAGGGCGCGAAAACCACGGCCTATACCTACATTGGCGAGAAGATGACCTGGGACATCTACTGGCACGGCACCATCGGTGCGGCCAAGCAGGACCTGGACCGGCGCGTGGTCGGCATTCGCGAGCGGCTCGCGGCAAAGGGCGGTGACGCCCGGGTGTCCGTGCTCAAGGCCGTGGTGACCCAGGCCAGCGCCGCCATTCCCGCGATGCCGATCTACCTGGCGATCCTGTTCAAGGTGATGAAGGCGCGCGGCAGCCACGAGGGCTGTATCGAGCAGATCGACAGCCTGTTCCGCGATTCCCTCTACAGCCCCGCCCCGCAACTTGATGAGGAGGGCCGGCTGCGCGCGGACGGCAAGGAGCTGGACCCCGAAGTACAGGCGGAGGTCGCGCGGCTGTGGCAGCAGATAGACACGGACAACCTGCACCAGCTGTCGGATTTTGCCGGCTATCGCCGCGAGTTCCTGCAGCTGTTCGGCTTCGAGGTGGACGGGGTCGACTACGAGGCGGATGTCAGTCCGCTGGTACCCATTCGCGATATGGTCTGAGACGATGTTCGAGCACGGTATTCCCTTTACGCTCAACAGCCGCGTGCGGCGGCTGGTGGCGCCGAACCCCGGCATGATGACCGGCCCCGGTACCAACACCTATCTGCTAGGTCACGAGCAGGTCGCGGTGCTGGACCCCGGCCCGGCCATTCCGGAGCACATTGACGCTATCCTGGAGGAGGCGGAGGGCAGGATTCGCTGGATAGTCTGCACCCACACCCACCCCGACCACTCCCCCGCCTGGCAGGCGGTGGCTGCTGCCACCGGCGCCGAAGTGATCGGCGCCCTGCCGGCGGACGACCGCTTCCAGGACGATACCTTCCAGCCGACCCTGGAGCTGTCCCATGACTGGGTCCTGCAGGCCCCGGAATTCACCCTGCGCGCGCTGCACACCCCCGGTCACGTCAACAACCACTACTGCTTCCTGCTGGAAGAGGACGGCATGCTGTTTGCCGGCGATCACATCATGAACGGGTCCACCGTGGTGATTGTGCCCCCGGGGGGCGACATGAAGGCCTACATCGAGTCCCTGCGGCTGCTGCTGGACTACCCGCTGCAGAGCATTGCCCCCGGGCATGGCGACCTTATCCATACCCCGCGCGAGGAAGTCGCCGGGCTGGTGGAGCACCGGCTGGCCCGCGAGCGCAAGGTAATCGCGGGCCTGTCCGCGCTGGGGCAGGCGGACATGGATGCGCTGGTGAAAGTGGTCTATGACGATGTCGACCCGGCGCGGCACGAGTGGGCCAAGCTTTCGCTGGCCGCGCACCTGATCAAGCTGGCCGCCGAGGGCCGTGCCCGGTGCGAGGCGGCGGACGGCAGTTGGGCCTGGCTGGGCTGAGGTGGACAGCACACTCTGCTGTTTCCGGCCCTCGCGCGCGCGGGCTGGTTGCACACCGGTGAACAGTCAGTATCATCGGGAATTCCCTGACCGATAACAGAAGCCTACGCATGTCCAACTTTCCGCTGCACCAGGTCCCCGAAAACTTCCGCGACGCCCACATCACCCCGGAGCGCTACCGTGCGATGTACCAGCGCTCGGTGGAGGATCCCGCCGGCTTCTGGGACGAGCAGGCACGCGAATTCCTGAGCTGGGACCATCCCTGGCACACGGTGGTCGAGTCGAACTTTCAGGAGGGCCGGGCGAGCTGGTTTGCCGGTGGCAAGCTGAATGTCAGCGTCAACTGCATAGACCGCCACCTGCCCACCCGCGCCGAGCAGACTGCCCTGGTCTGGGAGGGCGATGATCCCTCGGTCAGCCAGCGCATCAGCTATCGGGAACTGCACGAGCAGGTGTGTCGCCTGGCCAATGTGCTCAGGCAGCGTGGGGTGAAGAAGGGAGACCGGGTCTGCATCTACATGCCCATGGTGCCGGAAGCGGCCTATGCCATGCTCGCCTGTACCCGGATCGGCGCAGTTCACTCTGTGGTGTTTGGCGGCTTTTCGCCGACGGCGATCGTGGACCGGGTCCAGGATGCGGACTGCCAGACCGTCATCACCGCCGACGAGGGCCGCCGGGGTGGCAAGACCATCGCCCTGAAGGCCAATGTGGACAAGGCACTGGAATCCTGCCCCAACGTGCATACCTGCATCGTGGCGCGGGTGACCGGTGCAGACGTGGGCTGGCAGGAAGGCCGCGATGTCTGCTACCGGGAAGCTACCGCGGCCGCGGCTACTGAGTGCGCGCCTGAAAGCATGGACGCGGAGGACCTGCTGTTCATCCTCTATACCTCAGGTTCCACCGGCAAGCCCAAGGGTGTGCTGCACACCACCGGGGGCTACCTGTTGCAGGCCGCGATGACGTTCAAGTACACCTTCGACTATCGCGAGGGCGAGGTGTTCTGGTGTACCGCCGACGTGGGCTGGGTGACCGGCCATACCTACATCCTCTACGGCCCCCTGGCCAACGGTGCCACCACGCTCATGTTCGAAGGGGTGCCCACCTACCCGGATTCCGGCCGCTGCTGGGAGGTGGTCGACAAGCACCAGGTCAATACCTTCTACACCGCACCCACCGCGATCCGCTCCCTGCACGCTCACGGCGACGCGCCGGTGAAGCGCAGTTCACGGGCCAGTCTGCGCCTGCTGGGTTCTGTGGGCGAGCCGATCAACCCCGAGGCCTGGGAGTGGTACTACCGCACCGTCGGCGACTCCCGCTGCCCGATAGTCGACACCTGGTGGCAGACCGAGACCGGCGCGCAGATGATCACGCCCCTGCCCGGGGCCACGGACCTCAAGCCCGGCGCCGCCAGCATGCCTTTCTTTGGGGTGCAGCTGGCCCTGCTCAATGAAGACGGCAGCGAAATCGAAGGACCCGGTGCCGGCTACCTGGTGATCAAGGCACCCTGGCCCAGCCAGATCCGCACCATCTACGGTGACCACCAACGCATGGTGGACACCTACTTCAGCCATTATCCTGGTTACTACTTTACCGGCGACGGAGCCAGCCGCGACGCGGACGGCTACTACTGGATTACCGGGCGGGTGGACGACGTGCTCAATGTCTCCGGCCACCGCATGGGCACCGCGGAAGTCGAGAGCGCCCTGGTGCTGCATGAGGACATCGCCGAGGCGGCGGTGGTGGGTTATCCGCACGATATCAAGGGCCAGGGCATCTACTGCTTTGTCACCCCCATGGACGGCGTCGAGCCCAGCGAGGAGTTGCGCAAGGAACTGGTGGCCCTGTGTGCCGAGGAGATCGGCGCCATCGCCAAGCCCGATGTGATCCAGTGGGCACCGGGCCTGCCCAAGACCCGCTCCGGCAAGATCATGCGCCGTATCCTGCGCAAGATTGCGGAGAACGAGGTCGGCAACCTGGGCGACACCAGTACCCTGGCGGATCCTTCAGTCGTGGATCACCTGGTAGCCAATCGGGCGCAGCCGTCCAGCTGATCGGGCTGCTCAATACAGCTCAGCCAGTGCAAGCCTGCCGCCCCCGCTGCGGTGGGCAATCTGCGCCAGCAGCAATTCCGCGGTGGCAAGCGCATCGAGCAGGGCATTGTGGGCACTGTGGGCAGGCAATCCGTAGCGGGCGCGGCACGCCTGCAGGGTCAGCGCACCCGTCGTCAGGGGGCTGCCGCGGCGTTCGCGCCGTTTTCGTTCCAGCGCCAGGGTGTCCACCACCGGCAACAGCAATGGCGCACCGTAGAGCTGTCGGCTGAGGCGGTTCAGGTAGGCGAGGTCCAGCGGCGCGTGATGCAAGACCAGCACCTTGCCCGCCGCGGCCTGCAGCAGCGCGGCCATTGCCGCCGAGGGTGGTGAGGCCGCCGCAAGGTCGCGATCGTGGATCTGGTGGATGGTGGCGCTTTGCCCTACCCCGTGTTCGCTGGCGACCAGGTGCTGGCGCGCCGTGTCCAGCTGTACGACTCCCTCCGCAACTGTGACCCAACCGAGGCTCAGCAGCTCTCCCCGGGCCGGATCCAGCGAGGACATTTCCGCATCGCAGGCCAGGAACGACAGCGAGCGCCAGTCACTGTGACGCCGGGGTAGCGGCTCGCGCCAGCAGGCTTGCAGTGGCGTCGCCGCTACCCGCCGCGCCCAGCGCAGCCGCCGCAGCGCCAGCCACATCAGCCCAGGCCTGCCCTGTAGGTCAGGCGCAGCGCGGCCTGGGCCTGGTCAATAATGGTAAAGGCGTCCCGCAACTGCTCCCGCGCCATGGTTGGCAGCCCGCGCGGGTTGAGGAAATTGTCGGTTTTGTCGCCGCGCAGCAGCTGCTCACACTGCTGTTGCAGGCGCTGCTGCTGGATGCAGTGCAGGGCGTCGGCCAGGTTGCGACTGTCGGTCATGGCCAGGTGCCGCTCCCGGACCAGTGCCTGCAGCCTCTCGTCCGTGTTCACCGCTGTAATCCGGTGGGCGAGGGCGTGCAGGCGCGCAATATCGGTCAGTAGCAGGACGCCGCGTTTTTTCAGATCCACCGCGTCCCGGTGTTCGCCGTCGCGCTCTACCACAAAGCGGCGGAAAATCCCCAGGGGCGGGCTGTTGTCGAGGGCGTTGGCGGCCAGCGCCGCCAGGAAGATGGAGTTTTGCGAGGCCTGTTGCAGCATCTCTGCCTGCAGCGCGTCGCAGAGACTGGCATCGCCATGGATTGCCCGCAGGTCGAAGAAAATGCTCACCCGCATCACCGCCTCCGGGGTCGGGGTGGCGGCCCAGCGGCGCACGGTTTCCCGCCACTGCGACAGTGGCTGGCGCCAGTTGTCCGTGGTCGCCATGACTTCGCCGTTGCAGTAGGGGTAACCGCAGAGGTTGAGTCCGTCGCACACCTTGCGAGCCAGTGCGGCAAACCAGGGTGCATGCTCCGGCCGGGCATCATCGGCCAGGATCATGCCATTGTCCTGGTCGGCGCCCAGCAGCTGCTCGGCGCGGGCCTGGGAACCGAATGCTGTCCAGCACCATGCTGCCGGGGCCGGGCCAAGCTCTGCCTCCGCCAACTGGATCAGGCGCACAGTGACCGCATCGGTAATGGCGGTCAGGACCCGGCCAAGCTGCGGTGCGCGCATGCCGGCCTGGTGCCACTGCAGTACCAGTTGCGGCAGGCCGGCGAGTACCTCGCGGATGTCTTCGGCGCAGTCCTGGCGCGAGACATGCTGGACCAGGTAAACAGGGTCATCCTGGCGCGCGAGAATCAGGTCGGAGCTGGTAATGATTCCCGCCAGATGACCGTCTTCGGTTACCGGCAGATGGTGGTAACCGCGGCGGGTCATCAGCAGGGTGGCGTCAAACAGGGTGCTGTCGGCGTCGATGGTCTCGGGGGCCGGAGACATCACCGCCGCGACCGGCGTACTGGCGGGCAGCGCTTCGGCCACGTGGCGTGTGCGCAGGTCGCGGTCGGTAATGATGCCCGCGAGCGCGCCTCCCTCCAGGATCAGGGCGGAGGACACCCGGCGCACGGTCATGGCCCTGGCCACCGCCTGCACGGAGTCGCTGGGGGTGACGGTCAGCAAGTCCGTACTCATGCTGTCGCGCAGGCCCTGCAGCAAGGTATTTGCAGCAGGCTGGTGGCGGGCCGCCCGCCGCAGGCGGCGGCTGCGCTGGCTGCTGAAGTGGCGATCGAAGGGGCGGTTGCGCTGGCGCAGGCGCTGGTAGGCTGCATCCGGCAGCAGATAGAGCAGGGCATCCTCGATCACGATGGCGCTGACATCCCCCCGGCCGGCGTTCAGGCCGCCGAGGTGAAAGCTTTCGCCCTCACCCAGCCGGTCCAGCAGCTTGTGGTCCCCGTCGCGCAGGTCAACCGCACCGCTGCGGACAATGCGCAGGCCCTGCTCCGGTGCCTCCACAGCCAGGCTGCTGCCGTGCACATGGTAGCTGATGCGGAGTGCCGCCAGGGCTTCTTCCAGCTCGGCCGCGGGCAACTCCCGGAAGGGCGGGGTCTGGCGGAGAAAATCCGCCACCGGCGCCAGATCGACGATCGGGCACAGGGCGTCAGGCTGGTCCCCGGAGCCGCGGTTCATGCTGTTCAGTGGTCCTGCGCCGCACTGGCGCCGACCGGAACCCGGATGTGCTCGACCAGCTCCTGCACCGACACCGGCGGCGCTTGCGTGAAGCGGCTGACCAGCAGGGCCACGGCGAAGTTCACCACGGCGCCAATGGCGCCAAAGGCGTTGGGCTCTATGCCCAGGAACCAGTTCGGCGGCATGTCGCCGAGAAAGGCAGTGGAGGGTATGAACATGATCCCCATGTGCTGGAACACATAGAGCAGGGTCACGCCAATGCCGGCCACCATGCCTGCAACCGCGCCCTCCTTGCTCACCCGGCTGGAAAATATGCCCATCATCAGCGCCGGGAAAATGGACGAGGCGGCGAGCCCAAAGGCCAGTGCCACCGTGCCGGCGGCAAAACCCGGCGGATTGAATCCGAGATAGCCGGCGCCGACGATCGCCGCCGCCATGGCCAGCCGGCTGGCGCGCAGCTCGGCCCGCTCGGAAATATTGGGCCTGATCATGCCCTTGAGCAGATCGTGGGAAATGGCGGAGGCGATAGCCAGCAGCAGTCCCGCTGCCGTTGACAGCGCCGCGGCCAGGCCGCCGGCAGCGACCAGGGCGATTACCCAGTTGGGCAGCTGGGCGATCTCGGGGTTGGCCAGCACCATGATGTCGTTGTCGATGGTGACCATTTCATTGACCGCGGGATCGGCGCTGTACTGGATGCGGCCGTCGTCGTTCCTGTCCTCGAAGGCCAGCAGCCCGGTTTTTTCCCAGTTCCGGAACCACTGCGGCCGCTCCTCGTAAACCAGGTACTCACCCGGAGAGGGCTCGATGGTCTGCATCAGGTTCAGGCGCGCCATGCCCGCGACAGCCGGTGCGGTAGTGTAGAGAATGGCGATAAACAGCAGCGCCCAGCCCGCCGAGCTGCGCGCATCGCGCACCTTGGGCACGGTAAAGAAGCGGATGATGACGTGGGGCAGGCCGGCGGTGCCGATCATCAGCGACGCGGTATAGGCAAACATGTTGAGACCGCTGAGGCGGAAGTCGGTGGTGTACTCGTGGAAGCCGAGGTCCTGGACGATCAGGTCCAGCTTGTCCAGCAGATAGGTGTCGGATCCCGCGAGGGTACTGCCCAGCCCCAGCTGCGGTATCGGGTTGGCGGTGAGCTGCAGGCTGATGAAGATGGCGGGGATGGTGTAGGCCATGATCAGTACGCAGTACTGGGCGATCTGGGTATAGGTAATCCCCTTCATGCCACCGAGGACCGCGTAGAAGAACACGATGCACATGCCCACCAGCAGGCCGGTGCCGTAGTCCACTTCGAGGAAGCGGGAGAAGGCAACCCCGATGCCTTTCATCTGCCCGATGACGTAGGTGACCGAGCAGATGATGAGGCAGATCACCGCCACCACCCGCGCCGTGCGGGAGTAGAAGCGGTCGCCAATGAACTCGGGCACGGTGAACTTGCCGTATTTGCGCAGATACGGGGCCAGCAGCAGTGCCAGAATGACGAAGCCGCCGGTCCAGCCCATCAAGAATACCGAGCCGCCATAGCCCATGAAGGCGATCATGCCGGCCATGGAGATGAACGAGGCGGCGGACATCCAGTCAGCCGCCGTGGCCATGCCATTGGCCACCGGATGCACACCGCCGCCGGCGACGTAGAAATCCCGGGTCGATCCGGCCCGGGACCAGATGGCGATGCCGATGTAGAGTGCGAAGCTGGCGCCAACCACCAGGTAGGTCAGGGTTTTCAGCTCCACGGGCTAGTCCTCTTCGACGCCGAATTCGCGATCCAGCGCCGCCATCCTGCGGCTGTAATAGAAGATCAGCAGGACGAAGACATAGATGGAACCCTGTTGCGCGAACCAGAACCCGAGCTTGTAACCGCCGATCTGGATCTGGTTCAGCTGCTCCACGAACAGGATACCGCAGCCGAAACTCACCACAAACCAGATCACCAGCAGTTTCGCCATCAGGGCCAGGTTGCGGCGCCAGTAGGCGCGGGCCTGTTGTTCACTCAAACGCGGCATCAGGGTGCTCTCCCCGTGTGTTATTGGTACCTGCGGCGGGACTATAGCATCGGTTCGCCGCAGCGGGTATTCCAGCCCCGGTAGCCGCAATACCTTGCTGGATGCGCGGCTAGAGGTAGGGCTGGAACAGCCAGAAAAAGGCATCTCGCAGCCGCACCGGCAGCGAGCGGCTGTCCATCTCCTCCAGGGTGACCGGTGCTGACAGCTGGTAGCGGCGATGCGCCTCCAGTGCCAGTTGCAGCACGGTATCCCCGGAGAACAGTTCCAGGTTGAGCTCGAAATTCAGCCGCAGGCTGCGCGGATCGAGGTTGGCCGAGCCCACCTGCGCATAGCAGCGGTCCGCCACGAACAGCTTGGCGTGGGAGAAGGGCGGCGGTTGATAGCGGATCTCTACCCCGTAAAGCAGCAGTTCCCAGAGCAGGTTGCGGGATGCCCAGTGTACGAAGGGCAGGTTGTTGACCGCCGGCAGCAGGATCACCACCCGCACCCCACGCAGGGCTGCCGACTGCAGGCTGGCGACCATTTCCCGCGACGGCAGGAAATAGGGTGTGATGATCAGGATCTCTTCCCGGGCGGCAGAGATGGCGCCCATCAGGGTCTGGGAAATCTTGTCGAGGTCGTCGCCGGGGCCGTCACTGATGCAGCGACAGAAGACCGCGCCGTCCGTGAGCGGCTCAATACTCCGGCACAATGGCGGCAGCGTCTCGCCGGTGGTGATCCGCCAATCAGTCAGGAAGACCTCCTCCAGCTGGCCAAGAATCGGACCCTGGACGCGAAAGTGCAGGTCGGCGGCGTGCTTGCGGGAGTCCGATGTCAGCAGATGACGGTCGCCGATATTGATGCCGCCGGTGAAGGCTTCCCGGTCATCCACCAGCAGGATCTTGCGGTGATTGCGCAGGTTGACAGACAGTGAGGGTGGCAGCAGGCGCGGGGGCAGGAAACGTGCTGCCGGCAGCTCGGCCCGGCGCAGCAGGCGTCCGATCCGCGGCCAGGAATAAAGCTCGCCAAAGCCGTCCACCAGGACCCGCACTTCGACCCCGCGCTCCCGGGCGGCGGCCAGCGCCGCCACGAACTGGCGTCCGGTGCGATCGGATTCGAAAATATAGCTGCACAGCAGAATGCGCCGCTCGGCCCTGGCGATGGCCGCCAGCATCGCGGGGTAGGCCTCCTCGCCGTTGTGCAGGGTCAGTACCCGGTTGCCGGCCACCAGTGGCTGGGTGGTCATGCGCCCCGAAACCCGGGCGAAAGGTTTGAACTCGCTGCCGAGGCCGGCTGGAGTGGCGGTATTCGTCCCGGTGACAACACCGCGCTCGTGACCGACCTGCAGCAACGGCCGCCTCTGGCCACCGAGCCGGTGGGCATGACTGCGCACGCGGTTGATACCGAACAGGTAATACAGCGCGGGTCCCAGCAGGGGGAACAGCAGGGTCACCGCTATCCAGGCGATGGCGGCGCGGGAATCCCGCTTGTAGAGCATGGCGTGGACGACGGCGAGCAGGGCAATGGCCAGGTACAGTGCGCCCAGCAGCCACTGCCACAGTGGCTCTCCCAGAAGCCGCAGTAGGTCCGTTACTATCTGATCGACATCCATTGCCCTGCTCTGGTGTGGCCCCAAGCGTTGATTGTAGCCCCCTGCAGCCGCGACCGCGAACCGGTAATAGCAAATGCCGGGCAAGCCGTTACAATGCGGGGAACAATAATTGGCCACAGGAACAGGAGTACACCATGCAAGGCTTGATGATGGACATGCCGCTGCTGATCACCGAGATCATGCGCCACGCCGAACGCGTGAATGGCGATCAGGAAATAGTATCCGTGACCCGCGACAACCCGCGCCATCGCTACACCTACCGCGAAGCGTTTGTCCGCGCCCGCAAGCTGGCCAGTGCCATGGCTGACTGGGGTCTCGCCCGCGGCGACCGCATCGGTACCCTGGCCTGGAACGATTACCGCCATCTGGAGACCTACTACGGTTCCGCCTGCAGCGGCTACGTCTGCCATACCATCAACCCGCGCCTGTTCCCGGAGCAGCTGGTCTACATCATCAACCACGCCGAGGACCGCTACATTTTCCTCGACCCTGATTTCCTGCCGCTGGCGGAGAAGCTGGCGCCGGAATGCCCGGGGGTGGCGGGCTGGGTGGTGCTGACCGACGAGGCCCACATGCCGGCAACAGGGCTTGCCAACGTGCTCTGTTACGAAACCCTGGTCGCCGGAGGCAGCGAAAACTTCGACTGGCCGGAGCTGGACGAACGCGATGCCTGCGCTCTCTGCTATACCTCCGGCACTACCGGTCACCCCAAGGGGGTACTGTATTCCCACCGCTCTACCATGCTGCACGCCTACGCCACCATGATGCCCGACGCCATGGGGCTGTCATCCAGCGACGTGGTGTTGCCCATCGTGCCCATGTTCCACGTCAATGCCTGGGGCAATCCCTACTCCTGCCCCATGGCGGGCTCCAAGCTGGTGTTCCCCGGCAACAAGATGGGGGATGGCGAGACCCTGGCGAACCTGATCAACGAGGAGGGCGTGACCCTGTCGGCCGGGGTGCCAACCATCTGGCTGGCGCTGCTGGCCTACCTCAAGGCCTCGGGGAAAACGGTGGATACGTTGAAGAGGGTTGTCGTTGGCGGCGCGGCCTGTCCGCTGGCCATCGCCGAGGGTTTTGATGCCTACGGCGTCGAGAGCCGCATTGGCTGGGGCATGACCGAGATGAGTCCGCTGGGCAGTATCAATGCCAGTGCCGACCAGAAGGAGCGCTATTCAGCGGAGGAGTACAGCAAGCTGCGGTTGAAAGCGGGCCGTCCGATCTTCGGTGTGGAAATGAAAATCGTCGACGACGAGGGCGAGGAACTGCCCTGGGACGGCAAGGCCTACGGCTCGCTCAAGGTGCGCGGCCCCTGGATCTGTTCCGGCTACTTCAAGCGCGAGGCGGACGGCGCCCACGCGGAGCCGGGCTGGTTCGAAACCGGTGACGTGGCCACCATCGACCCCGAGGGCTACATGGCGATCACCGACCGCACCAAGGATGTGATCAAGTCCGGCGGTGAGTGGATCTCGTCCATCGAACTGGAGAATGTCGCCATGAGCCACCCCAAGGTGGCGGAGGCGGCGGTGATTGGTCACTACCACCCCAAGTGGAGCGAACGGCCGCTGCTGATCGTGGTGCGCAAGGGCGACGGCCAGGACCTGGAGGCGGAGGAGATGCTGGCCTGGTTCGAGGGCAAGGTGGCCACCTGGTGGAAGCCGGACGCGGTTGAGTTTGTAGACGAACTGCCTCACGGCGCTACCGGCAAGATTCACAAGGTCTCGCTGCGCGAGCAATTCAAGGACTACAGCTTCCCAACCTGACCAGGGATGTGTAGGAGCCCGCTGGCCCAGGCCACCTTCTCTGGCCGCTATGCGGCCATTCACCTTGCGGCCCAGGCCACCCTCTCTGGCCGCTATGCGGCCATTCACCTTGTCCGCGGGCGATCGCGCGGGGACCGCGCTCCTACACTCTTGCTTTTCGTAGCGATACGGCCAAATATTTACGAATTCCGGTTGTCATTCCGGGGTTCACTGACTACCATGCAGGCCAATGATCAGTTATTGCGCCTGCAGCCATGTCCGACACTGAATCGCCACAGCGTACCCTGCCCCAGGTCGTCGCCGCCACGGCGGCGGCCCTGCCCGGGCATATCGCCATGATCGACGGCGCTGTCACCCTGACCTACGCGGAGCTGGATGCGGCCCGCATCGAAGCCGCGCGCGCGTTCCTGGCCGCGGGTCTCAAGCAGGGCGAGCGCATCGCCATCTGGGCCCCCAATATCTGGCAGTGGGTGGTCGCCGCCATCGGCGCCCAGAGCATCGGCGGCGTGCTGGTGCCCCTGAACACGCGGCTCAAGGGTGCCGAAGCCGGCTTCATCCTGCGCCGCAGCGGTGCCCGCTGGCTGTTTACCGTCGGCGAGTTCCTGGGCATGCGCTACCCGCAGTTGCTGCAGGGGGAAGAGCTGCCGGCCCTGGAGGAGATCGTCCTGCTCGAGGGGCAAGCTCCGGGAACACGCAGCTGGGCCGATTTCCTGTCTGCCGGCGCCGATGCCAGCGCGACCGAGGTTCAGGCCCGCGCCGACCGGCTCACGCCCGCGGACACGCTGGATATCCTGTTCACCTCCGGCACCACCGGCCAGCCCAAGGGCGTGGTCACCAGCCACGGCCAGAATATCCGCGCCTTCGAGACCTGGAGCGCCACGGTGGGCCTGACCGAGCAGGACAACTACCTGATCATCAACCCGTTCTTCCACTCCTTTGGCTACAAGGCCGGGTGGCTGGCGGCGATCATCCGCGGTGCGCGCATGCTGCCGGTGAAGCAGTTTGACCTCGATGCGGTGCTGGCGCAGATCCACCGCGAGCGGGTGTCGGTGATTCCCGGCCCGCCGACCATCTACCAGTCCATGCTGACCCATCCAAATCGCGGGGACTACGATCTGTCCAGCCTGCGTCTCGCGGTGACTGGCGCCGCGCCGGTGCCGGTGTCCCTGATCGAGAAGATGCGCAACGAGCTGGGCTTCAAGGTGGTGGTGACCGCCTACGGGCTCACCGAGTCCTGCGGCGTGATTTCCATCTGTCGCCCCGAGGACAGCGCCGAGCGTATCTCCCACAGTTCCGGCCGCGCCATGGCCGGGGTGGAGATGAAGTGCGTGGATGCGGACGGCAACACGGTTCCGGCAGGTACCGAGGGAGAAATCTGGTGCCGCGGCTATAATGTCATGCAGGGTTACCTGGACGATCCGGCGGAGACCGCCCGCGCCATAACCGCCGACGGCTGGCTGCAGACCGGGGACGTGGGGGTGATGGACGAGGACGGTTATGTCCGCATTACCGACCGGATCAAGGACATGTTCATCGTCGGCGGCTTCAACTGCTATCCGGCGGAAATCGAGAACAGCCTGCACAGTATGCCCGGTGTGGCGCGAGCGGCGGTGATCGGCGTGCCCGACGAGCGCATGGGCGAGGTCGCCTGCGCCTGGATCGTGCCTGCGCCGGGTGCGGAACTGGATGCGGAAGCCGTCATCGCCTGGTCGCGCCAGAACATGGCGAATTACAAGGTGCCGCGACAGGTGCGCTTCGTCAGCGAGCTGCCGATGAATGCCGGTGGCAAGGTGCTGAAGAACGAGCTGCGCCAGCGCGCGGCGGCGGAGCAGGGCTAGTGGCCCTGAACCCGCAGCGCCAGGACGGTGCCGCCCAGATCGAGCTGGACGACACCGACCACCGCATCATTGCCCTGCTGCGTGCCGACGGCCGCCTACCCTACCGCTCCATCGCCCGCGAGCTGGGCCTGACCGAAGCCACGGTCCGAGCCCGGGTGCGGCGCCTGGAGGAGTCCCGCACCATGCGCGTGGTGGCGGTGACGGATATCGAGGCCGCGGGCTACGGCATGTTGCTGGCTATCGGTGTACAGGTGGAAAACCGCTCGCCGGAAGAGGTGGCCCGGGAGCTTGCGGCCATCCCCGAGGTGTTCTCGGTGAACGTGGTGGTCGGCGCCCAGGATCTCGAGATCCTGATGGTGGCGGAGGACCAGGGCGCCCTGCACCGGTTGCTGCAGGATCGTATCGCCAACATGGCCGGGGTGCGGCGGCTGACGCCATCGCTGGCGGTCAACGTGCTGAAGAACCAGCCGGACTGGGTGCCTTTTCACGACGGAGAGCTGCGGTGAGCGGTGCCCGCGGGCTGGACGAGGTGGACCGCCAGATTGTCGCGCGGCTGTCCCGGGATGCGCGCATTAGCAACCGCCAGATAGCGGCCGAGCTCGGCGTCACCGAAGGCACGGTGCGCGCCCGGGTCAAGCGCATGGAGGCGGAGAAGCAGATTCGCATTACCGCGATCACCAATATCGATCGCTTTCGCCACGGCGCCCTGGCCTGGATCTGGATCGAGGTCGAGCGCAGCTACCAGGTACAGGAGGTGGCACAGGCCCTGGCGGCGATTGGGGAGTTGGGCTTTGTCGGCGAGATGCTGGGTCGCTCGGATATCCTCGCCATCACCATGGTGCGCAGCAACGAGCACCTGGCCGAGTTCGTGCACCAGCGTATCAGCGGCATCCCCGGCGTGCGCCGCACGGAGAGCACCCTGGGGGTCAATTTTGTCAAACACGATTACCGCATGGCGCGGATCGTCAGCTGAAGGAAGGCAACATGGATAAACGGCTCAGTGCCCGCGACGCGGTGGCACAAATCGAAGACGGCATGACCATCGGCATCGGTGGCTGGGGCCCCCGGCGCAAGCCCATGGCGCTGGTGCGGGAAATTCTCCGTTCGGACCTGAAGGACCTGACGGTAGTCGCCTACGGCGGCGCCGATGTCGGCATGCTGTGCGCCGCTGGCAAGGTCAAAAAACTGGTGTTCGCTTTCGTGTCCCTGGATTTCATTCCGCTGGAGCCCTATTTCCGCCAGGCCCGCCAGAGCGGCGCGATCGAGGTGATGGAGGTCGACGAGGGCATGATGTTGCTGGGGCTGCGTGCCGCGGCCTGGGGCCTGCCCTTCATTCCCACTGCGGTCGGCCTCGGCACCGACGTGCTGACCCACAACCCGGAGATCAAGCTGGTCGACAGCCCCTACGATGACAAGGAGTGGGTGGCCATGCCGGCGCTGAAGCTGGATGTGTCGCTGATTCACGTCGACCGGGCGGATTTCCGCGGTGTCTGCCAGATCGCCGGCCCCGATCACTACCTGGACGACTGGTTTGCCCGCGCCGCGACCACCACTATCGTCTCCTGCGACGAGCTGGTGGACACGGAATTCTTCCAGGATCCGGCTCGCGCCCGGGAAGTGTTCTGGGAGCGCGCTGCGACCAGCGCCGTGGTGGAAATTCCGGGCGGCGCCCATCCGACCTCCTGCAATCCCCTGTACGGTTTCGATGTGGCCCACTTCAAGGCCTACGCCGCATCGGTGAAGGACGGCGGCATCGACGGCTACCTGCAGCAATACCTGGGTGCCGACGAGGCCGAGTACCAGCGCAATGTCGGCGGTCTCGACGCCATCAGGGCGCTTGAACTGCCCACTTACTGATTGGCGAGGGAGAACACCACATGTCTACTGCAGCAACCGACTACACCCTGGCCGAACTGTGCATCGTCGCCGCGGCCGAGGCTTTCCGCCACGACGGCGAGGTGCTGGCCACCGGCATCGGCGTGATTCCGCGCCTGGCCGCCAGCCTGGCGATGAAGACCTTCAACCCGGACCTGATGATGACGGACTCCGAGGCCTTCCTGCTCAGCGAGCCCAACCCCATCGGCAAGCGTCCGGCGGATTTCCGCCAGGCCAATGAAACCTGGATGGGCTTTTCCCGCATCTTCGACAACGTCTGGAGCGGCAAGCGCCACGCCATGCTGGGCCCGACCCAGATCGACCGCTACGGCCAGACCAATACCTCGGCCCTGGGCGGCACCTACCAGCAGCCCAAGGTGATGATGCTGGGCGCCCGCGGCTTCCCGGGCAACTCGATTTGCCACGCCAACAGTTTCTTCGTGCCGGGGCACAATACCCGCGTGTTCATTGACGGCGAGTGCGACTACGTGTCCTCCATCGGCTACAACCCGGCGCGACTGCCGCGGGGCCGCTCGCTGGATGACGTCGATATCCGCCGCGTGATCACCGACCTCTGTGTCATGGATTTTGGTGGCCCCGAGCACCAGTTGCGCCTGCTGTCCCTGCATCCGGGCATCACCGTGGAGCAGGTACAGGAAAACACCGGCTTTGCACTGTCCATTCCCGCCACGCTGCCGACTACACCGGCGCCGACGCAGGACCAGCTGGCGATCATCGCGGCGCTGGACCCGCACAACCAGCGCGCGGCCCAGATCGCCGACAACCCGCCGGGCAACCGCGGCTGAGGCTTGTATATGTTGACCACACGACTCACGGAATTGCTCGGCTGTCGCTACCCCATCGTGCAGACGGCGATGGGCTGGGTGGCGGACCCGAACCTGGTGGCCGGCAGCTGCAACGCCGGCGCCTTCGGCTTCCTCGCCGGTGCCACCATCCCGCCGGCGGAAATGGAGCGCGACATCCTGCGGGTGAAGGAACTCACCGACAAGCCTTTCGGCGTCAACTTCCACATGTACCAGCCCAATGCCGCCGACATCGTGGACATGGTGATCCGTCACCAGGTGAAAGCGGTCAGCTACTCCCGCTCCCCGGGTCCGGACATGATCCGCAAGCTCAAGGACGCGGGCGTGGTGTGCATGCCCACCGTGGGCCTGCCCAAGCACGCCCTCAAGGCGGTGGAGCTGGGTGCGGATGCGGTCACGGTGCAGGGTGGGGAGGGCGGTGGCCATACCGGCGCCGTGCCCACTACCCTGCTGATACCGCAGGTGGTCGACGCGGTGGGTGACAAGGTGCCGGTAGTGGCCGCCGGTGGCTTCAAGGACGGCCGCGGCCTGGTGGCCGCCATGGCCTGGGGCGCGGAGGGCATCGCCATGGGCACCCGCTTTCTGCTGACCCGTGAATCCCCGGTGCCGGATGCAACCCTGCAGCGCTATCTGGACTGCAAGAACCCGGGCGACATCATCGTCTCCCGGGCAATGGATGGCCTGCCCCAGCGCATGATCATGAATGAGCTGCTGGGGGAGATGGAGCGGGCCGGTACCGTGCGCAAGCTGCTGATCGCCATTCGCAACGGCCTGGCGTTCCGCCAGCACACCGGCGCCAGCCTGGTAGGCCTGCTGAAGTCTGCCTTCGCCATGACCCGCAGCGACGACATGAGCGCGGCCCAGGCGATCATGTCCGCCAACGCGCCGATGATCATCCAGAAGGCCATGGTGGATGGCGAGCCGTCCCGGGGCGTGCTGCCCAGCGGCCAGGTGGCGGGCGTGATCGACAGCCTGCTCAGCTGTGAGGAGCTGGTGAATGCCATCGTCGCGGAAGCAGAACAACGCCTGACTGCGCTGGCGCAGCGGGCCAACCCAAGCACACAGGCAGGTAGCTGACATGAGCAAGCCCTTTGGCACCACCATCAAGGACGGCATAGCCGAAATGATCCTCAACCAGCCGCCGGTCAACGCTTTCGACAGCGCCGGCTGGTTTGCGATTGCCCGGGAAATCGACGAACTGGGCGCAAACGACGACGTGCGGGTGATCCTCATTGCCGCCGAGGGCAAGGGCTTCTGCGCCGGCGTGGATATCAAGGAGCTGGCCGCCGATCCCCAGCGCATTGTTCCCGTGAACAAGGGCAACTACGAGACTTTCCGCGCCATCCACCGCAACCCGAAGCCGGTCATCATTGCCCTGCACGGCTTTGTCCTCGGCGGCGGCATCGGCATGGCCGGCGCCGCGGACATTCTGGTGGCCTCCGATTGTGCCCGCTTCGGCGTGCCGGAGATCGATCGCGGCGCCATGGGCGGCGGCGCCCACCTGCAGCGCATGTTCCCGGTGCAGAAGGTGCGCTACATGTACTTCACCGGCGAGTTTATCGACGCCGCCGAGGCCTGGCGCCTGGGCGCGATAGAGAAAGTGGTCCCCCGTGACGAGCTGCTGCCGACCGCACGCGGCATTGCGGCGAAGATTGCGGAAAAATCCCCGGCCATGGTGAAGCTGGCCAAGGAAGCCCTGAACGGCATCGAAGACGGCGACCTGGAGGACAAGTACCGCTGGGAGCAGGGCTTTACCCTGGAGGCCTACACCATGGGCGACTCCCAGGAAACCCGCGACGCTTTCGTGCAGAAACGCGACGCCAAGTTTTAAGCGCAGGAATCACTGATGAATCTGTCCTTTACCGAACAGCAGCAGAACTTCCGCGCGGAAGTGCGCGCCTGGCTGGCGCAGCATGTTCCCGCCGAGCCGCTGCAGAGCTTTGATACCGAGGAAGGCTTCCAGCAGCACCGCGAGTGGGAAGCGACCCTGAATGAGGGCCGCTGGGGCATGGTCACCTGGCCCGAGGCCCTGGGCGGCCGCGGCTGCGACCTGATCGAATGGTTGATCTTCGAGGAAGAGTACTACCGCGCCCGCGCGCCCCTGCGGGTGAACCAGAACGGCATTTTCCTGCTCGGCCCGACCCTGATGGAGTACGGCACCGAGGAGCAGAAGGCGCGCTTCCTGCCGGCGATGGCCGAGGGCCGCGACATCTGGGCCCAGGGCTGGTCGGAACCAGGCGCCGGGTCCGACATGGCAGCGATTCGCTCGACCGCCCGCCGCGAGGGCGACACCTACATCATCAACGGCCAGAAGACCTGGTCCACCCGCGCGGTGTGGGCGGACTGGTTGTTCGGCATGTTCCGCACCGATCCGGAGTCCGAACGCCACCGCGGCCTGACCTTTATCCTGGTGCCGCTGAAAACCCCCGGCATCACCGTGCGCCCGATCCCGCAGCTGGACGGATTGCCCGGTTTCGCCGAAATCTTTTTCGACAACGTGGAAGTGGATGTCAGCAACCGCCTCGGTGACGAGGGTGCCGGCTGGGCCGTGGCCATGGCCACCGCCGGCTTCGAACGCGGCCTGATGCTGCGCTCGCCCGCACGCTTCCAGGAGACCGCGCGCCGGCTGGTGCAGCTGTACCTTGAGAACGAGGCGACCGCGAGCCAGGATCCGGCGCTCAGGGAAGCGGTAATCCGCGCCTGGATGGATGCGGAGGCGTACTGCCTGAGCACCTACCAGACCGCCTGTCGCCTGACCCAGGGTGGCAAGATCGGCGCCGAGTCCTCCACCAACAAGATCTTCTGGTCGGAACTGGACCAGAACATGCACGGCACCGCCATGAGCATTCTCGGCGCCCGCGCCGAATTGCTGGCCCACGCCCCCGCGGCGCAGGGAGTCGGCAACTGGCTGGATGGCTGGCTGTTCTCCCAGTCCGGCCCCATCTACGCCGGCACCAACGAGATCCAGCGCAATATCATTGCAGAACGCATGCTGGGCATGCCGAGGTAACCATGGACTTTACATTCAGCGAAGACCAGCTCCTGTTCCACGATTCCGTGCGCAGCTTCCTGGTCAACGAAATTACTCCCGAGCGCCTGCGCGCGGGCTGGGATACCGACAGCGGCCGCGACCCGGCCCTGTGGCAGCAACTGGCCGAGCTCGGCCTCACCGGCATGACTGTGCCCGAGACACACGACGGCCTGGGCATGACGGCCCTGGACTTTGTCCTGCTGGCGCAGGAGTGCGGCTACGTGGCCCTGCCGGAGCCGCTGGTGAACCACGCGCTGGTGGCTGTGCCCCTGCTGCAGGACATTGGCGGCGAACTGGCCGCAAGCTGGCTGCCGCGGGCCGCGTCCGGGGAGGCCCGCATCGTCGTCGCTCTGGAGCAGAACCTGCTGGCGGAAGATGCCCACGTTGCTGATCTGCTGCTGCTGGAGCAGGGCGGCCAGTGGTACGCCCTGGAACAGGGGCAGTTTGCCTGCGAGTACAACCAGAGCATCGATCCCGGCCGGCGCCTGTTCACCGTCGCCATGAATGCCGGCGTGGCGCCGGTGGTGACCGGCGAGCGTGCGATCGAGTTGCGCAACGCCAGCCTCAACCGTGGCGCCCTCGGCTGCGCCGCCCAGGCCCTGGGCCTGGCCCAGCGCATGATCGATCTGTCCGTGGCCTACACCACCGAGCGCAAGCAGTTCGGCAAGCCCATCGGCTCCTTCCAGGCGGTCAAGCATCACCTGGCCAACGTGGCGGTAAAACTGGAGTACGCCAAGGCGCCCGTCTACCGTGCCGCCCATGCGGTAGCGGAAGATGCCGCGTCCGCGGCGCGCCACGTCGCCCACGCCAAGCTGGTGGCCTGCGAGGCGGCCAGCCTGGCGGCAAAAAACAGCATCCAGGTTCACGGCGCCATGGGCTACACCTGGGAAGTGGATCTGCACATTTTCATGAAGAAGGCCTGGGCGCTGGCCAATACCTGGGGCGACGCCGGCTTCCACAAACAGCAGGTCGCGCAGGCGATTTTTGCCGAGGGCGCCGTGCTCGGCGCCGGCGCCACCTTTCAGTAATTGCAAAAAGGAATCCGAACCATGGCAGATGCCTATATTGTCGATGCAGTGCGCAGCCCCACCGGCCGGCGCAAGGGCGGCCTCGCCGGGGTCCACGGCGCCGACCTCGGCGCCCACGTCTTGAAAACCCTGGTGGAACGCAACGGCATACCCGACGGCGACTACGACGACGTCATCTTCGGCTGCGTCGATACCATCGGCCCCCTGGCCGGCGACATCGCCCGCACCGCCTGGCTGGCGGCGGGCCTGGACGAAGCCGTGCCCGGCACCACCGTGGACCGCCAGTGCGGCTCCTCCCAGCAGGCCGTGCACTTTGCCGCCCAGGCCATCATGGCGGGGGTCAACGACGTGGTGATCGCCGGTGGCGTGCAGACCATGACCCAGATCCCGATTTCCTCCGCCATGCTGGCGGCGCAGCCAATGGGCTTCAGCGATCCGTTCTCCGGCAGCGAAGGCTGGGTTGCGCGCTACGGCAAGGTGCCCGTGTCCCAGTTCAACTCGGCGCAGATGATCGCCGACAAGTGGGGCTTTTCCCGCCAGGCCATGGAAGCCTTCGCCCTCGAATCCCACAGCCGCGCCCTGCGCGCCATCGAGGAAGGCCGCTTCAGCCGCGAAATCGCTCCCCTGGCCGGCGTGGCGATGGACGAAACCCCGCGCCAGACCACCATGGAGAAAATGGCGGAACTGCAGCCTCTGCAGGAAGGCGGCAGCATCACCGCCGCCGTCTCCAGCCAGACCTGCGACGCCTCCTCGGCGATGCTGATCGTCTCCGAGGCCGCACTGAAGCGCTACAACCTCACCCCCCGCGCCCGCATCGCCCACATGAGCGTGCGCGCCGCCGACCCGATCTGGATGCTCACCGCACCCATCCCCGCCACCGCCTACGCCCTCAAGCGCGCGGGCATGAGCCTGGCGGACATCGACCTGGTGGAAATCAACGAAGCCTTCGCCTCCGTGGCCATGGCCTGGCTGGCGGACACCGGCTACGACCACGCCCGCACCAACGTCAATGGCGGCGCCATCGCCCTCGGCCATCCGCTGGGTGCTACTGGCACGAAATTGATGACGACGTTGTTGCATGAGCTGGAGCGGACGGGGGGAAGGTATGGGCTGCAGACCATGTGTGAGGGGGGCGGGCAGGCCAACGTCACCATCATCGAGCGGCTGTAGCTTCGTGTCTCGTGGTATTGGGTACTTCGTAGCGCGGCCCAGCATCTTGGAGGGGGGCTGTCGGGACACGCCGTGAATACATCCATGTAGGCTTGTGTTGCGGATCGCCGCCCGCGACATCCATGTCTCACACAGTCCCGCCAGCCCCCCTCCAAGACGCTGCGCCTCGACGAGTGCAATCCTGCGAGATGGCACCGAAGGTAGCAGCGCAGGGGAGGGGCAGAGGGTTCCGGGACCGTTGAGCGCATGGATGCGCGATACGAGCCTACATGGACGTATTCACGGCGAGTCCCGGAACCCTCTGCCGCTCACCTGTGCCGCGGATCTCAGACCGCCTGACCACTTAGAATGAACTCGATAGATAGACAGACAGGAAGGAAGCGATGAGCAGAACATGTGAAGGACGAGTAGTGATCATTACCGGCGCCGGCGGCGGCCTCGGTGCGGCCCACGCGCGGGTGCTGGCGAGCGAAGGTGCCAGGGTTGTGGTCAACGACATCAACGAAGCCGCGGCCCAGGCAGTGGTGGATGAGATCCGCGCCGCGGGCGGCGAGGCGGTGGTGAACACGTCGGATATCACCAACTACGATGACAGCCTCAACGCCGTCAAGCAGGCCATCGATGCGTTCGGTGACCTGCACGCGGTGGTCAACAACGCCGGTATCAACCGCGACCGCATGTTTGCGTCCATGACCGAATCCGACTGGGACGCGATTATGGCGGTGCACCTGAAGGGGCACTTCTGCATCAGTTCCCACGCGGTGCACTACTGGCGTGGCATGTCGAAGGAAGGCAAGGCGGTGGACGCGCGGATCATCAATACCAGTTCCGGTGCGGGCCTGCAGGGCTCGGTGGGACAGTCGAACTACGCCGCGGCGAAGGCGGGGATTGCGGCGCTGACGCTGACCCAGGCGGCGGAACTCGGTCGCTACGGGATTACCGTCAACGGGCTGGTGCCGGTGGCGCGCACGGGCATGACCACCGCGGTGGAAGCGATGGCCCAGCGCATGGCGAAACCGGAGGACGGCAGCTTCGATTATTTCGCGCCGGAGAATGTTTCCTCGCTGGTGGCCTGGCTGGTGTCCCCGCTGTCCGCCCACGTCACCGGCCGTCTGTTCGAGGCCGAGGGCGGCAAGGTCGCGATTGCCGATGGCTGGCGCTCGACAGAGCCGGTGGACAAGGGTGAGCGCTGGGATCCGGCGGAACTCACCGATGCGGTGGCGCAGTTGCTGGCCCGGGAAGTGCCGGCGCAAAAAGTATTCGGCAGCTGAGGCAGGGCCCATGGAATTTCGCTTTACCGAAGAACAGCAGATGATCCGCGACACGGCGGAGGCCTTCCTGGCGGAAGTCTCCACTGCCGCCACGGTGCGCGCGGCCATGGCCACCGAGCGCGGCTATGACGAGGCGCTGTGGCGACAGATCAGCGAGGAGATGATGTGGCCGGCGCTGCATATTCCCGAAGCCTACGGCGGCCTCGGGCTGGGCTTCGTGGAGCTGGCCGCGATGCAGGAGCAGATGGGCCGGGTACTGCTGTGTGCACCGTTTCTGGCCACGGTCGGAATGGGCGTCAACGCTTTGCTGGTGGCCGGTACCGAGGCGCAGAAGCAGCAGTACCTGGCGGCGATTGCCGCAGGGAGCACCGCGACCCTGGCCTTCATGGCGCCGGGCAGCCGCCCGGATGCCCACGCCGTGCAGGCCACCTGGGCAGCGGATGGCGATGGTTTCTTGCTCAACGGCGAGTACCGCTATGTGCTCGACGGCCACACGGCTGAGATCCTGATTGTTGCCGCCCGCGAGGCGGGTAGTGAAGGTGAGGACGGCATCAGCCTGTTTGTCCTGCCCGCGGATGCCACCGGTGTCAGCCGCGAGTGGCTGCCGACCATGGACCAGACCCGCAAGCAGGCCAGCATCATTCTTAAAGACGTCCAGCTCGGCGCCGATGCCCCGATGGGCGCGGCGGGCGCTGGCTGGCCGGCGCTGGCGAAGATCCTGGATCTGGCCACCGTCGCGGTGGCCGCCGAGCAGGTCGGCGTGGCCCAGCAATCCCTGGACAGTTCCGTGGCCTATACCATGGAGCGGGTACAGTTCGGCCGCACCATCGCCTCCTACCAGGCGATCAAGCACAAGGCCGCGGACATGATGCTGAAAGTGGAAGCCGCGCGCTCCGCTGCCTACTACGCAGCGTGCATTGCCGACGAGGCCCTGGCCGGCAACCCGCTGGGCGCGGGCCTGGCGGAAGCGGCCAGCATTGCCAAGGCCTACTGCTCCGACGCGGCGTTCTTTAACGCTGGCTGTGGTATCCAGCTGCACGGCGGCGTCGGCATTACCGCGGAGTACGATATTCAACTGTATTTCAAGCGCGCGAAATCCACCGAGACCCTGCTGGGCGATGCCGCCTGGCACCGGGAGCGGCTGGCGCGCCAGTTACTGGATGGAGAGGCGGCATGAAGCTGAGTTTCAGCCCCGAAGACGAGCAGTTCCGGGAACAAGTCGCCGCCTGGCTGGCGGCCAATCTCTGTGGTGAATTCGAGGTTATCCGCGGCCGCGGTGGCCCGGGCGACGAACACTCCTTTGTCGAGGAGCGCAAGGCCTGGGAGCGCAAGCTGGCCGAGGGTGGCTGGACCTGCATCGGCTGGCCGCAGCAGTACGGCGGCCGCGGCGCCAGCATCGAGCAGCAGGTGATCTTCAACGAAGAGTACGCCCGCGCCGGCGGCCCCGGCCGCATGGGCCACATCGGCGAGACCCTCACCGGCCCGACCCTGATCGCCTTTGGCAGCGAAGCGCAGAAAGAGCGCTATCTGCCGGGTATCCGCGAAGGTCGCGAGTTCTGGTGCCAGGGCTACTCCGAGCCTTCCGCGGGCTCCGACCTCGCCAATGTGAAGACCAGGGCGCGCTTGGACGAGGCCAGCGGCCAGTGGCTGATCAATGGCCAGAAAGTCTGGACCTCCCTGGCCCACGAATCCCAGTACGTGTTCGTAATTGCGCGCACCGACCCGGATTCGGTGGCCCACAAGGGCCTGGGTTTCTTTCTACTGGCGATGGATCAGCCCGGGATTACCGTGCGCCCCATTGAGCAGCTCACCGGTACCAGCGAGTTCAACGAGGTCTTCTTCGACGACGCGGTCTGCGCCGCCGACGACATCGTCGGCGCCCCCGGCGACGGCTGGAAAGTGGCAATGGGCCTGCTCGGCTTCGAGCGCGGTGTCTCCACCCTGGGCCAGCAGATGCTGTTCCAGAACGAGTTCGACGAGATCGTCAAGATCGCCAAAGCCAACGGCGCCGCCCGCGACCCGGCCCTGCGCCAGCGCATCGCCGATGCCCACGTGGGCCTGCGTATCCTGCGTTTCAACAGCATGCGCATGCTGTCCGGTGGCGGTGACGACGGCAGCCTGCAGAAGGAGGCCATGATCTACAAGCTGTACTGGTCGACCTGGCACCGCAACCTGGGCAAGCTGGCCATGGACGTACTCGGCGCCGAAAGCGAGATCATCGCCGCCGCGCCCTATGAACTGACCCGGCTGCAGTCCCTGTACCTGTTCACCCGCGCCGACACCATCTATGGCGGCACCAACCAGATCCAGCGCAACATCATCGCCGAGCGCGCCCTGGGCATGCCCCGCGAACCGCGCGGGTAGGCGCCCCCGGCTAGAGGAGAATTCACATGGCACTGAAAGAACCACCACCCTACGTACCCGGCCACAACCTGCTGGCCGGCAAGTCCGTCCTCATCACCGCCGCCGCCGGCGCCGGTATCGGCTTTGCCGCCGCCACCCGCGCCGCGGAAGAGGGCGCCCGGGCGGTGATGATCAGCGACATCCACGAGGGCCGCCTGGCCAAGGCGGTGGAGCAGCTCAAGGCCGATACCGGCCTGGAGGCAATCCACGGCAAGCTCGCCAACGTCACCGTCGAAGACGACGTGCAGGCGCTGATTGACGAGGCCGAGGCAACCATGGGCGGCGTCGATGTGCTGATCAACAACGCCGGCCTCGGCGGCACCAAACTGCTGGTCGACATGACCGACGAGGAGTGGAGCCGCGTGCTCGACATTACCCTCACCGGTACCATGCGAATGACCCGGGCCATGCTGCGCAAAATGCAGCCCCGCGGCGCCGGCGTCATCGTCAACAACGCCTCGGTCCTCGGCTGGCGCGCGCAGAAGGAACAGTGCCACTACGCCGCCGCCAAGGCCGGCGTCATGGCCCTGACCCGCTGCTCCGCCCTGGAAGCCGCCGACCACGGCGTGCGTATCAACGCCGTGTCGCCTTCCATTGCTTTCCACGAGTTCCTGAAGAAGACTACGCCGATGGAACTGCTGGAAGAGCTGGCGGCCAAGGAAGCCTTCGGGCGCGCGGCGGAAGTCTGGGAAGTCGCCAATGTGATGATGTTCCTGGCGTCGGATTACTCGGGCTACATGACCGGGGAGATCGTTTCCTGTTCCAGTCAGCGTTCCTAACCTCCGTGTCTGATCGGATGTGGGCTAGGCAGGTGGGAGAGTCCCGGAGCCCGCAGCCCGGTAGCGCTTTGCAGGACACGCCGTGAACCCGTCCATGGGGGCTCGTTTGCAAACATCCATGTTTGCAACGGTCCTGCAAAGCGCTACCGGCCCGCGGGCTCCTGCCTTCAATGCCAGTAGCCACATTGGCGTGTGATATGGGACAGTGTATTGAAAATGAATCGAAGTGCGGTGCGTTGATGTCGCACTGTAAGGAGGAGGTAGCGCCCGCCTGGGCCTTGCAGAACCGTTGAGCGCATGGATGCGCGGGGCCGCCCAGGCGATACGAGCCTACATGGACGTATTTACGGCGAGTTCTGCAAGGCCCAGGCGGGTGGTGCCTCCGGTTAAGTATCCACGTAGCAAAATCTACAGAATCGGAGTACGAAATGAGAGACGCAGTCATCGTCAGCACCGCCAGAACTCCCATCGGCAAGGCCTTCCGCGGCGCCTTCAACGACACCGAGGCGCCCGCCATGGGTGGCCACGTCGTCCGCGCCGCAGTGGCGCGTGCCGGGATTGATCCCGCCATGGTCGAGGATTGCATCTTTGGCGCGGCCGCGCAGCAGGGGACGCAGGCCTATAATCTCGGGCGCCTGTGCGGCGTGGCGGGCGGCCTGCCCGACACCACCGCCGGCATGACCATGGACCGCCAGTGCTCCTCGGGCCTGATGACCATCGCCACCGCCGCCAAGGCCATCATGTGCAACGAGTACGATGTGGCAGTAGCCGGCGGCCTGGAGTCGATCTCGCTGGTGCAGACCAAGCACAAGAACAGCTACCGCAATGTCTCGCAGACGGTGCTGGATATCTCGCCGAAAGCCTACATCCAGATGATCGAGACCGCGGAGATTGTCGCCGGGCGCTACGGCATCTCCCGCGACGCCCAGGACGAATACAGCTACCAGAGCCAGATGCGCACCGCTTCGGCCCAGGAGGCCGGGGCTTTTGACGATGAAATCGTGCCCATGGCCAGCCGCATGGCGGTGTTCAACAAGGAGACGAAGGAGACCAGCTACCAGGAGGTGACGCTGGCGAAGGACGAGGGCAATCGTCCGTCCACCACCCTGGAGGGCCTGCAGGCCCTGGAGCCGGTGTTCAAGGATGGCCAGTTCGTCAAGGAAGGCCGCTTCATCACCGCCGGCAACGCCTCGCAGCTGTCCGATGGCGCCTCCGCCTGTGTGTTGATGGATGGCGCGCTGGCCGCACAGCAGGGCCTGCAGCCGCTGGGCGTGTACCGCGGCCTGGCGGTGGCGGGCTGCGGCCCCGACGAGATGGGTATCGGCCCGGTGTTCGCCATTCCCAAACTGCTCAAGCGCCACGGCCTGAAAATCGACGACATCGGCCTGTGGGAGCTGAACGAGGCTTTCGCCTGTCAGGTGCTGTACTGCCGCGACCAGCTCGGCATCGACAACGACAAGTTGAACGTGAATGGCGGGGCCATATCTATCGGCCATCCCTTTGGCATGAGCGGTGCGCGCATGGTCGGCCACGCCCTGATCGAGGGCAAGCGCCGCGGCGTGAAGTACGTGGTCATCACCATGTGCATCGGCGGTGGCATGGGTGCGGCGGGGCTGTTCGAGGTCGCCTGAACTCGGGGTTGATTCGCAATTGACAATGGTACCAATATTGATATCATTTTCTTCATGGCGAAAGTTCAAGATATTCTCAGCCAGATGCGAGAGAATCCTAAAGGCATCAAGTTCAATGATCTGAGTAAGGTCTGTGATGTTTATTTCGGAGAGCCTCGCCAGTCTGGTTCGAGCCATAGAGTCTATCGGACCCCATGGAAAGGAGATCCCAGGGTCAATATCCAGAATGCCAAAGGTATGTCTAAAGCCTATCAAGTGAAGCAGGTGCTTCAGGCTGTTGAACGTTTGGAGGTGCAAATTGGCAAAAGGTATTGATCGTTATACTTACAGGGTCACATGGTCTGAAGAAGACCAGGCGCATGTTGGGCTGTGTGTTGAGTTCCCGAGTCTCAGTTGGCTGGCTGACGATCCTGAGCATGCATTGAAAGGTATTCGTCAATTGGTTAGTGAGTGCATTGAAGATATGCGCGAGAGCAATGAACAGATCCCTCAACCTCTGTCATCCAAACAATTCAGCGGAAAATTTATGGTTCGGGTTCCACCAGAAACTCATCGGTTGTTAGCCATTGAAGCTGCAGAGTCGGGCGTAAGCTTGAACAGACTGATTTCCAGCAAGCTTCACCAACCCCGCATGTAACAAGGCGAAGTGCCGGGCGCAGCATGCAGCGCTGGTCTCTGAAACGTTACAATGGCGGCAGACTGGAGGGTCCCGCAAGTGTCAGCAAGTCCTGTTAGCGAAGTGTTCGATGCCTATCACCGCTGGTATTACGATACCGAGGTGTGGGAGACCGTGGAGTTTCTCGGTGTTCCCTGTCTGAAGTCGGTCGCCGACATGTGGAACTATCAGGAGATACTCGCGGCCCTGAAGCCCGCGCTGGTGGTGGAGTTCGGTACCCGCTTTGGCGGTGCGGCGCTGTATTTCAGTGTCATCGGCCGCGCTCTGAACCCTGCCCTGCGCGTCATCAGCGTGGATATCTCCCACGTTGATGTGCACCCCTTGGCGCGCACGGATCCGGGTATCCACCTGATGACCTGCTCGTCCACCGATCCCGGTATTGCGGCCCACCTGCTGGCTTACCGCGAGGCGATGCCCGGGCCGGCATTCTTTATTCTCGACTCGGATCACCGCAAGGCGCACGTGCTGGCGGAGATGGAACTGCTGCGCGGCGTGACCCGCAGCGGCGATTACCTGATCGTCGAGGACGGCAACATCAATGGCAACCCGGTGTTGCCCGGCTGGGGCGAAGGTCCCTGTGAGGCGGTAGCGGCCTACCGGGAAAAGTATCCGCAGGATTACCAGCACGATCAGGCCCGCGAAGCGAAGTTCGGCTTCACCTTCGCGCCGGGCGGATTCCTGGTCAGGCAATGAACGCAGGGACATGGCTATGAAACTCGGAGAGCTGCTGGTCAGCCGCAACAAGGTCAGCTTGCGTGACATCGAGCGCGCACTCATGGCGCAGCAGGAAATGGGCGGTTACATCGGCCAGGTGCTGGTGCAACTGGGCCTGGTGTCGGAGCTGGATGTCGCCGAGGCCCTGAGTGAGCAGCTTGGGCTGACGCTGGTTGCGGCGGCCGACTATCCGGAGGAGGCGCTGGAGATCAAGGGGTTGGCGACGGATTTCCTGTTCAACCGGCAGGTGGCGCCGTTGGCGCAAACAGAGGATGTGCTGCGTTTCGCCGCTGTCTTGCCCCAGGATCCCTTCATTCGCAAGGCCCTGCAACTCGCGACCGGTTGCCAGGTGGAGCTGTGTCTCGGTCTGGAGTCCGACATCAACGCGGCCCTGCAGCGCTATCTGGGCCAGGAGGACGACGCGGAGGTTGGGCCCGGCGACCAGTACGCGGGCGATGAGGAGTTTATCGAACACCTGCGGGACCTGGCCAGTGAGGCCCCCGTGATCCGCCTGGTCAACCAGATCATCCATCGCGCGCTGGACCTCGGGGCCTCCGATGTACATGTGGAACCGTTCGAGGACGGCCTGCACCTGCGCTATCGCGTGGACGGGGTCATCCAGCTGGCGCCGGACCCGCCCCCCGCCAGCCTCGCCCCGGCCATCGCCTCGCGGATCAAGCTGCTGGCCAACCTGAACATTGCCGAGCGGCGCCTGCCGCAGGACGGGCGCATCATGACCCGGGTCAAGGGGCACGAGCTGGACCTGCGGGTCTCCACCATCCCGACCGTGCATGGCGAGAGCATCGTGATGCGGGTGCTGGATCGCCAGAGTATCCGCCTGAGCCTGGAAAGCATGGGCTTCAGCGAGGATACGCTGCGCCGCTACACGGACTTGCTGCACCGCCCCCACGGGGTTCTGCTGCTGACCGGTCCGACCGGTTCCGGCAAGACCACCACGCTGTATGCATCGCTGTCGACCCTGGATTCCAATGCCCTGAAGATCATCACCGTGGAAGACCCGGTCGAGTACCAGCTGAATGGTGTCAACCAGATCCAGGTAAAGTCCGAGATTGAACTGACCTTTGCCCGCGCCCTGCGCTCCATCCTGCGCCAGGACCCGGATATCATCATGATCGGCGAGATGCGCGATACCGAAACGGCGCAGATTGCCGTGCAGTCCGCGCTCACCGGCCACCTGGTACTGTCCACCTTGCACACCAATACTGCCGCCGGTGCCATCACCCGGCTGGAGGACATGGGTATCGAGCGCTTCCTGATCACCTCCGCGGTCAATGGCGTACTGGCCCAGCGCCTGGTGCGCACGCTCTGTCGCCATTGTCGCCGGGAGGTGGAGCTGACCCCGCGGGCCATTGAAAGCGCCGGCCTGCGGCGCTGGCTCAGCGACGGCCACAACCGCATTTATTCCGGCGAGGGCTGCGAGCACTGCAAGTTTACCGGCTATACCGGGCGCACCGCGATCCACGAGCTGTTTGCGCTCGACAGCGAAATGCACAAGGTCATTCTCTCGGGCGCCGACGCCACCACCCTGCACGCTGCCTCGCGCCAGCGTGGTATGCTTACGCTCTATGAAGACGGGCTGCGCAAGGTTGCGGCCGGCATCACCTCGCTCGAAGAGGTGTTGCGGGTAACCCAGGACCAGAGCGAGGAAGTGGAACTGCTCGACCAGGTTTCCTGACCCGGTCGCGCCACCTTGCCGCCCGTTCAGCTACCGGGGTCAACAGCCAGCCATGCCACAGTTCAGCTACAAGGCCGCACAGAAGGACGGCGCCATCACCCAGGGCTCCCTGGTTGCACTGAGCCAGGCGGCAGCGCTGCGGCAATTGCGCGGACAGGGGCTGACGCCGGTCCGGCTGTGGCCGGTCGCCGGTGACGTTGTAGCGACCCCCGCCGCCAGCGAAGCTGCGCCCGCGCCGCGTCCAGCCGCGGCGCGGCCCTCCTGGCTGCAGCGGAACGCAGCGGCGGCGGTCAGCCGCGACGAGGTGCTGGCGCTGACCTCGGAGCTGGCTGTGTTGCTGCGCGCGGGCCTGCCCATTGACCGCGCCCTCAAGGTGCAGATCGACATGAGCAGCAGGGAAGGTTATACCGGCCTGCTGCGACATTTGCTGGAAACGGTCAAGGGCGGCAAGCCCCTGAGTCACGGCCTGGAGCGGCGCTCCGAACTCTTTGGCAATTTTTATGTCAACATGGTGCGCTCCGGTGAGGCCAGTGGCCAGCTGGGCACGGTGTTTGATCGTCTCGCCGAATATCTGCACCGCTCGAAGGAAGTGCGCAGCACGGTCGTTTCGGCGCTGATCTATCCCGCCATCCTCGCTGTGGTGGCGCTGCTGTCGGTGGCGGTGATGCTGGGCTTTGTGGTGCCGCAGTTCGAGGCGCTGTTTGCCGACATGGGTGACGGCCTGCCGGGACTGACCCGCGCGGTGATCGCGCTGGGCGATGCGGTCAAGGCCTGGGGCTGGCTGATGCTGCTGTTGCTGGTTGCGGTCTGGTACAGTGCCCGCGCCTGGCTGGCCAGGCCCGAGGGCAGCAGCTGGAAGGATCGCAAGATGCTGCGCCTGCCCCTGCTCGGTGGGGTACTGTTCAAATATGAGCTGGCGCGCTTTGCCCGCACCCTGGGCACCCTGCTGGGCAACGGTGTATCCCTGCTGCAGGCGATCAATATTGCCTTGAGCACAGTGGAAAACTCCGTGGTCCGGGAGGCGCTGGCCATTCTGCCGCCGGCGGTCAAGGCGGGCCGCCGGATGTCGGATGCGCTGGCCGAGCCGGGCACCTTTACCCCCATGCTTATCCAGATGGTA
>TARA_R110002110_G_scaffold415193_2_pt1 | contig 57736 bp, 37 predicted proteins | sample TARA_R110002110 | Tara Oceans TARA_R110002110 (sample SAMEA4397330) | marine metagenome | biome: Polar Biome; feature: [SRF] surface water layer (ENVO:00010504); material: water (ENVO:00002006), including particulate matter (ENVO:01000060) such as... | depth 5 m | reverse complement strand
ATACGCACAGCTCCGTCTTCGCTTTCGAGTAAACCCGGGGAGAAGATATCTGATTTATAGACCACGCATGTTCCAGGGCCGACATGTCGGCGGCAACATAGGCGCAGCCATTGGTTCGCGCCAACCGAGAAAGATGAGCGATTCGCCTCAGGAAATCTTCAGTCGCGCGAATAGTGACGCTAGGACCAAGTGAACGAGAGTAACGCTCGTCCGATTGTCTATGGAAAACTAACAGTTGCTCCTTCGCGTAAGGCAGCAATTTAGCGACAAGATTACTCAGACTGCTAATGGCTCCATTCATGCTTGAAGCTGTTGTTCTCGCTTCAACCCATTTTTCATACCGAGTCTGAAGAACGATCAAAACCTGCGCAGCGAGCTCCGAGGGGATGGACCGAATTCCATCATAAGCCAGCACAGACTCACCGACATCCACTCCAGTCGCTGCCAATTCTTCGAAAGCTAATTTAAGAAATTCCAACTGCAGCTTGGAGAGCCGTATTGGAGTGGTTGACCTTGCCTGCTTTTTTAACCGCTTTTCAATTTCCGTACGGTAGGCTCGAAGTGGTGGCTTTCGTGGTTTTCGGCCTGCAGCAATCTTGGCCCAATAGCCCCTCGGCGGTTTGGGCACCTGAAGCCGGAGACAAAGCTTACCCAGGGCCACATCAGAAATACCCAACTCACGTGCTACCTCTATGGCAGGGCGCGCCCAAACCAGAGCGAATAACTCTTCCCGAGATGGGTCTCTATTGTCCAAAAGCATCCCCGGGCACCCATATCCAGCCCTCATGAATGGAGATGTCAGCCTCAGGCGGCATAAGAGCACTCCGCTTTTCCGCGAACAGACTGGCGACCAAAGCACAGGTCAGCGCATCTTCGCAGTCCGTATGACTGAGCGCGGGGTATGGCCGGCGCAGAGCTTGGATGGTTTCTGAGCGTTTGCAGGCCGAAGGATAGACCTCGATGGCGGCCAGATTCCTGCCATCACTCCAGACGCCGCACCCCACTATCTTCGGCACAAAACGCGCAAGGACGTGCATCCCCTTCGTGGCCTGGGAGCCGATCATGTCTTTAATGGCCGAAAGCGGACTGAGGCCTTGCTCAAACAGGTAATGCTCAGTGCGGCGAAACAGATAGGGATTGGTGTTGGATGCCTCAATGGAGGCTGCCGCCTTACTTTGGGTTACCAGCTGGATAAAGGCTTCGGAGAAACCCAGAGGGGTGTCAATGGCGAGGGTCACTGGACCGGATTCCGGAGATACCCTACTCCCACACAAATCGAACAGGGCAGCGATCCACTCCATACTCGTCGAACAGCTATTGATACACTCGCGAAGGTTGCCGCGCCAGGGAGTACCGACGATCTCAAGGTTGGCGTCCAGAATCACGATGGCGTCGCGACTGTTTTGATTCTTGTCGCAGTTCCATCCACCGACATCCCAGCCGATAAACGAAGCCTTTTTACAATTGGTGATGATAAAAATACCTTCCGTAACTATGTAGTTTCATTCCGACTTTTCAGGAACCGTTCCTGAAACGCACGTCGCCCCTGATCGTAAGGAACTGGATTAGTGGCATGAGGAACCGGTGCAGTTCTGTCGCCGATGAGGTAGTTGATCCGGTAAGTGCAGTTGCCAGACGGATGTAGCATTCCGCCAATCACCCGGTCATGTTTCAGGGCCCGCTCCTGAATCAGGCGGTCCAGCACCTTCTGGACCTGAGGTCCTAGCCCAACGAACACGGCATCCGTTAGCTCTTCGACCTCTGCCACGAAATTCTCCAACAGGTACTTTCTCAGCAAAGGGTGCTTGGTCATATCCGGGGTGCCCCGATAATCCTTGTCTTTGACGAACACCGGATATCGCAGGAGGGATGTGGTCTGCACCAAATGGCGCGAGGTTGAGAACAGATTGGCCGCATCGATTAGGTCGAGCCACTTGTGGAATCCCCAATGGTTAAGCTGATTAATCAGATTGCTACGCAGCGGCTCGCCGCTAAACGCACCGACACTCTTAGCGGCCTGGACTGCTTCAAGACTCGATTTGCCGGCCTGAAGAGCGCGTCGCGCCTCGTTATTTGCATTGACCATCTGAGTGGGGCCCGGCGTGATCCCTACCAGAACGACTCGCGCACTCGGATTGATGTACTCGAAAGGTGCGTAGTAGATCTTCACATCGCCGCTTGCATCCATCAGTAGCCGCGAGTCGCGCACAACTGGGGGCATCGACCCACAGAGAACCGGCGCATACCTTTCGATCAAGTCTGTTTTCATTGTTCTCAAATGTCCTCCTCCAAGACTGGAGCACCTTTTGGAGTCAGTCTGGAGTCCATACGCCCGGCCAGTCCCATAGATTTCTGCTCATGCCAATTCATTCCACCTCAAAATCCCGGGTACTTCCGCCAGATCCGTTGGTTCAATTCTTCATTATCGCTGTACTCGCCGATATCCCATTCTTTGAATGCATAAAGATCTTCCGCCAGCTCGGTAATGACCTCGCGTAGCTCCAGCGGCTCCAACCACTCGGCAGGTATCGCCTTCACGCCGAGCATCGCTCCCAGCAGGTTGCCGGTGATTGCTCCTGTCGAGTCCGAGTCGCCATCATGGTTAACAGCCAGGATGACGCCATGTTTGAAGTTGCGTGCAACCAAAGAACAATAGATAGAGATCGCCAGGGCTTCCTCAGCGATCCAGCCATGACCCAACCGGGCAATCGCTTCTTCGTGCGGCAAGCCAGAAACAACTAGCTCCTCAGCCAACTCAATAGCTCGCAGCGTTTCCTCATGGCTGGGCTCATCTCGAAGGATGGCTTTCGAAGCCGCCAGCGCATCAGCCAGCGAAGCACCGTCAGTCAGAGCCAGAATCAACACAGCCAGAACACCGCCAGTCAGTGCTCCAGTGGGATGGCCATGGGTCAGCGCGGCCAACTCTGTGCCCAGTCGAAAGGCGTCTTGGGGCGATTCGTGCTGGCGCAAGCGCCAGCTGAACAGTCCTGCTGGAGCAACCCGCATGACACCGCCGCATCCTTTGCTGTCATTACGGGCTGGCTCCCCGAGTGAACTCATTGCCCGCAGTGCGGAGATACAGGTATTACCTGGCGCGCGGCAGCTGTGCAGCTGACGCTGCTGAAAGAGCCAACCTGGCTCATCGATACCGAAGTCGATGTCGCAGCTTGGACGTTCGCCCTGGGTCTGTAGCCAGCGCAAATAGGCATGGGCGGTCACCCCGGGATAGGTGGTAATACCTTTGAAACAGCCCCGCACCCAGCCTCGGATCAACCCCTCAGCGGTGAACAGGGTCATCTGGGTGTCGTCGGTAATCTTCCCCAGACCACCATAAACTGGTGCGTACTGGGTGATGCCCTTCGGGCCAAAGCGACTGAGAATCTCGGCTCGCTTCATGAACTCGACTGAGGCACCCAGGGCATCGCCGACCGCCCCACCTAGTAAGCAGCCTAGAAAGCGCCCCTGGACAGTGCGTCTTTGCTGACGTTTACTGCACCAGGCCGGTGGTACCAAGTCGTCTGTCGCCTCCGCTTCGCCAATTTTGGTGTCAGGCTCCACATCCTCTTCTCCAGACAACGCATAGTAGACGCCCAACTCCGTAGCCACGCGTGCGGCAGGCCGTGCAACAAGGTGAATTTGCTTTCGCCACTCAGGCACATCGGAGCCATCCCAGCTAATGCCCAGACCTTTCTCCCAATAAGACAGATAGGCCTCGCCTCTATCGGCGGCATAGTTGTTGCCGTTGCCAGCGGAGCAGTCGAGCGCATACCCCCAGTTGTTCTCGCGCATGCAGACACCGTGCTCTGGGTGTGGCACCTGCCCAAGCCCAATTAGGTATTCCGCGCTTTTGGCGTCCAAGGGGCGAAACAAGGCCACTCTCAAGCGCCCATCATTCCGTGGAGTAATGGCAGCGATCAGGACATCTCCACGTTGGATGGTAACCAGCTTGGTGCTCAGGTCCAGTGGACCGATCTCGAGCCACCACTGGTCACCAGCGGCCGAAATGGCTTCACGGGTGTCGTCGGGAGCCAGCAGTTCGGCAATTCGGTCCTTCGCGGGCTCGACTTCCTGCCATTGGACTCCACCATCCCGACTACGCTGTTGCAGGCCTTTCAGCAACACGGCCAACGGCAGATACTCCTCTCCCGAAATCACTGCCTGCAAGTCCGTCTGAGTTATGCAATACGGAATATCAGGCAATCCGTACCGCTTCAGGGTGTCAGGTTTTAGGTGAAGCTCTACCCAATTCTGCATGCCCTTACAGAACCTGTATTGTCAGCGCTTTCCAACTGTGTCTGCTCTTGGTTTTATCGAAGTCGAGTATTCTCAGGACTTTTACAAACTGCCCATCCATCTCTGGACTCGCCAAGGTCTTGGGGACAAAGGTATCTTCCACAAAACCAAATCCCTTATCCTTTACACTCAGAGTACCCTCTTGATAACCGACATCATCAATTTCGACCGGATCACAGGGCTCAGCCGCGATAACCGACTGATCTTCTTTAGATACCGTTAGACGAACGTAATCGCCTGGACTAGGTGGCTTCTTCGACCGATAAAGCCCGAGCCTTACCGAAATGCTTTTATCCTTGCCGTAGTAAGCATGAAAACCCTTGCCCGAGGCATGGACATTCTGAACTACGGCTGCGTGCTGCTCCCTCTCTCCAAACAAGTAGTCCAATGCTCCGGCCGCATGCTTTTCCAGAAACGGCTCAAGAGATTCCAAACTAGCATCTGCGTCGTACCACGACTGGCTCATTAACTGCTCTAGATCCGACTTTATGTTCCAGCCATTGTCAACGTAGCAATTGACTGCACGCTTTACGCACATGGACGCCTCTTCCGTAAAACCTTGCGCCGCCAAAAAAGGCGCTATACCTTTCAGTGTAGGCAACGCGAATACATCATCCTGCGCACAACAAAGAGCTTTGGAAAACAAAACAATGGCGGCGCTTGGATCTTCTTCTCGGAATGTGGTAGCGAGCGCCCCCCAGGCCCAAGATTCTGTCTGCTTTTTTCTTAGTACAGATAACGCGCACTCTCTTGCTTGCTCGAACCGCTTGGCGACAATAAGGCATTTAGCTTCATCGTAATCCAACCATATCAGTTGCTGTTTGTCGTGTGCTTCAAGTCTCGTCATTATGAACAGCGAACAAAGGTCTTCGACTGGCAGCTGTCGAACGGATTCATTTTGAATCCACGATTTGGCTACCTTCCTGGCAAACTTGAGCATCAAACTGGGAGACTCACCGTTATCATTTACAAAAGGCTGCTTATCCTCATCCAAGAAGATGTTGTTCGAATAGCGGAGCAATAAAAGAACCAAATTAGGTATGCTTTCCAGGTTTTTCTGGAAAGTTAGTAGCAAACTCCGATACTCATAGCCGCCAGAGGGAATATCCAGCCACTTGATCCAATCAATTAGGAAATTAATCCGCTCCAATTCGGCAGCATTAGGCGTACGGTCTCCATTACGTTTGTCCGCGCGTGACTTGATCTGGTTTTGTACTTCCTTTAGATAGGCATAGCAAACCCAGAAGAAAGCTCCCTTCAAGAATTGATCATTTGAATTTTCCTGTACTGCCTGACATCCTACTTCCCACGCCTCAGCCAAATTCCCTGACTTACGAAGCCGATTGACAGTTTGAAACGGCTGTTCATCCATGACCAAAATCAGCCTCAAATCGATCAGCTACGTCTTCTGAATCAGCTTGATGAACCTTGATGCTACTAATGACCCCCTTTTTCGACACCGAGGAATCTGATGGAACATTAATCTCCAGCTTTATTTTTCCAACATCGTGCTCAGCAATCAGAAAAGCCTTATAGTTCTTTTCGTCCACAGAAATTATCGACCAATTTTTCCTCGACAGATGTTCTTGAAAAATACTCACAGCATTTTCAATATTTTCGTCTGTAAAGATTGGATCTGTAGCAAGCAGTTTCTTGATTTCGACTGCCAACTCCTGAGGCCCGCCATCAACGACTACTTTTCCAAGTGAGACCTCATACTTACCGTTATAATCCAAATCTATAGTGACCTGACCTCTGTCGCTGCTGAACGTGTAACGCTCCTTGTAGTTGTGTTGCGTAATCGTGTCTACACGCCAATAAGTGTCCTCAATAAGTTCGTAAATGGTAAGCAAAACGGATAAAAGCCTGGGATCGGGATTACTAAATCCACCCGGCAATGGGGTCGCCAATTCATCATCCGTGGGACTTCGATCTTGCCGGTAATAAAGTGTTGGCTTATAGGTAATCGGAACCAGTCGAACACCACCAAATACCCATTGAGCCTTAGACAGCGGAGTCAGTTCTGGATAATCCAATATCTGCAATGCGTCTGACGTGCAGGTAGTTGCAGTGTAAAGCCACCTGAAATAACTGTCAGTTGCGGGATTATCAGTATCATGAGCCGAGCGACCATCAAGAATGACCCTTGATAGAGGATCATAGGCCTGAGCACGATGCACTGTAAGCGCATACGCATAACGTAAACGCGCAGCATTGGTGTATCGGCTCGACATGATCAGCATGTTGTGTCGGATTTTGTACTGCTGAAGTGCTTCGTGATACGAAGCATCTTCCTTTCCCATCGCGTCTAAACGCTGCTTTTGCTCAATCAGGGCGGCGTCTGCGTCTTCTCGCGCCCATATCTGTAGCGCTATGACTTGATCCTGCGTCAACTCCGGTTTAGCTGCCATTAAGAAATCAGGAAGGTAAAGAATTTCAGCCACACCCCCTGAATACTCTATAGTGGCCTGCGCAAAGTCTACTAAAACCGGGCTTTCTCGACCTTTTAATGTGATCGATTTTGTCTGAACAACACCAGTGGACTCGATAACTCGGGCAAACTCACCAGCATTTACCCACTCAATTTCTACTTGATCAAATTCGTTCGCTCGTATATTGGGTGTTCGATTATGGATATCAACTATGTCGCCAGAGACCAAGAGACCCCGACTAGGTGCGCCAAGATATTTTACGCGAATACCATTATTCACTAATTGAGCAGCTTCGTTCGTCGGTGCAAGATAGGCTGCCCGGCGCGGCCACTGGATTAGGCTCTTTGCAATACTATCCGTCTGCTGTCCTTTGGAAATTGTCTTGATCGAGCCTTGCTGGCAGATTGGTAATTGGACAAATTTTCGCGCCTTAATTTGACCAATGAGAGCACTCTGAAAGTCCAGCATTTCAATTGGTGCTGCGACGTCACGATCCTGGGAATTCAGTTCCGTTTTAATAAACCCAATATCTTGCTGTTCGAAAATCTGGCATCCGAGTAATGACTTTTCTCTTGCGCCTCTTGTCAGTTGATACGGATCACCTACAACCAAGATCCTCGGAATATCAGATAATTCAATAGACTTCTGAGCCTTCTGACTTTCGTTGACATCCATTCCTCTCAGCGAATTGATAAAGTCCATCAATATGAAGCCGCTACCGTATACCGCGGTTTCTGTTTCAAAGAACTCATTACCCAGCAAATGCGCTTCAAAAACTATGATCACATCTTTTTCTGGATCAACTGATTCGCGATCAACCGGAAAAATTGCCCGTCCATTTCTGATGTCATTCGGACGACCAGCGTAAAGCCAGGAATAAATGCTACTAACGTCGCTGAAACCTCTAGATTTGTAGCGGTTTGCAATGCGCGCGTTAGGAGCCAAATAGATTGGAGACATCCCGCCTTGAACAATCTCAGCTACTACTGCCCTTATGACCTTGCTCTTGCCTGTGTAAAAGGCGCCAGAGAGGGAGAAAACCTTATTTACATTATCCTCAAACCAGTCCTTAATTTTCACTAAGGCAAGTGTTTGTTCCGTGTTGAGAAATTCATCATCGAGCGGCTCATCACCCTCATATGAGGGCAAAGGTACCTCGTTAGGACGACCATCCGGATGGTAATCCGGCACATCTAATGATGAAATTAGTGCATCAATATCTGAATTAGAAAATTTTATTTCGGCACTTACAATCGCATCCACTGATCTTATAGCTGAAGAAATATCGGAAATATGAAACCATCTGCTGATATTATGAGGTAGATCGGCTTCATCGAACTCGACCTCCTGGTGGAATAGGCAAAGCCCAGCTATATGCCCTAAATTTGGCGATGATTGAAAATCGATTTTGTTTTTCAGATAGTTCAACAACTGAAATTTGTTGTCGCGTATCTGCTGATAAGGATTAGTTTTATTCCCGCCACGAACTTCTTTACCATCAATTTTCCATCTGGCATTCTCTGAAAAGCTTAGCTTTCCGCCGTAATCTTTGAAGTCGATAACGATTAGTGCGTTTCGTTTGACGACTAGAGCATCGATTTCACTGCCATCGACATAAAAATTCCCCAACAAATGGAGTGGTTCATCCTGATCCCCCCAATGAGCTAACAGAATGTCATGTAGCCGATTGAAGATTCGGTTTTCATGCGCGTGGCTAAAGGGCACTGCTCGGTAAGCTCTAAATGTCATTTTGCTTTGCCAAATTCCGCTTTATCGAACAGAGAATCATTCAAGACCCTAATATCACATGGCCTTTCCATCAAATACCATGCATTCAAATATAGAGTCTTCATATTTGAGAATTCGAGCCTCAGTATGTATCTGCTACACGTCTTCACTGAGTCTGAACACTGGTCAGCCGACTTTTCACCAGATCCAGCTTTGCTTTGTGCGCAAGGGGCCGCTGATATGCCCTGTTCTGAATAGGCTGCATCACTTTGCTGATAGCGATATACGCCATACTCAACCCTGATTCGCTTTCAGATTGCTTCATCTCCACAAAGTCATAAGGAAAATCGGTACAAAACTTATGGAATCCGGAGAACTGCCCAACCTCCTGGGTAAACCGAAATCCCTCAGGGGTCATACGAGAACGTCGAGGATGATAAAGATCCACGAATAAAATGAACCATTCGCTGCCCGAAAAAGTAACAGCTTCAAATACGTCAATTGTGTTCACAGCACCGATCCTGTGAAAAAGAATTCTTTCTCCCTTTGCTGTCTCCAGTTTCGATAGGTAGGCGAGCTGTCCAATTGGACCATTCACGGGGATCGGATTCGTCTCCGAAAACCCGAAAGGGCCAGTACCGTTCGGATCTTTATCATAAGCAGGACAAGTCTCGATCATCGACTTCATCGCAGGATGAATCATGTCCAGCTGAAACTGCTCATCTTCGAGTATTCGCCGTATTTGCTCAAAAGCTTCACGAAGCGCCTTGTCTTCTTTTTTTCCACCAAACAGCTTTGAGATAAATCCCATAAAAACCTCAACAATTTCCCAATATAATCTTCAGCGCAACATATCACTCAAGCGACGCATACCAGGCTTCTTAAAAGCCATTCGAATTGCTTGTTCCAGAACGTGCGTATTGGCTGCATGGATATAAGAAAGACCAACATAGGTTTTCTTGTCATCTTTAGATCCAATATAGAATGAACCGTCAGCACTCCAAACATGCACTTGCCCCCAGGAGCAACGCACCTTTTCATTAGCGCCAAGGAATTTGTGCTTTATCAAAGTAATGCCGTCATCACGAAGTACCGCCTCACCAAAACGAACTTCATTTCCTGCTTGCAGTTTTTCAAATAGTTCCGTCAATAAGCGAACGACCACCGCCTTCCACAGCTTTTCAAGGAATGTGGAGTATGTTGATTCCTTCTTTAACTCGACTACAGCTTCAGAACGGTTATCGCCAAATGCCAATGTGTAAGAGGTACCGGTGGGAATTCCGTTTACAGAGTGGCGGACAGCACCCCAACGCACTCGCGTGATGGCTTCTAGCGGAAAACGTTGGTTTTTCCAGGCAACACCGTCTGGGGAGATACTCAATACGTCTTTGAACATCACTCCCACTTCAGCCCGATAGGTGATATCGCGCGCCCACTCTACTTGCTGCGTTTCGGCCTGTTCACGATTACGAAAAATGTTTGCAAGCGCCTCAGCATCCTCATCAACGCGTTCAACCACTTCAGGCAGTTCAGCAAAGAGTTCTTGGATAACCTCAGTGAGCATCTTCGACTGATCAAGCATGTCATGCTCATTAAAGAGGTCAATCGCGAGGCTTCGGATTGAATATGCAATTTCATGGCTTGGGTCATGATTAATTCCCCTTGCCTTGGCGCTCAACTGAATAGGCTGCGCAACATTATCCCAATTGCGAGCAACAACAATAAGCTTGTCCACAATCGGCTTAACAGCGTTCTCGCCCGATTTGGCTGAGTTCCGAGCCGCTTGGATCAATTTCTCTACACTCTCGGCCTCTTTCTCAAGAAACCCCTGCGTCTCAACGGCATAGCTATCCACTAGCTCATCGATAAGCTCAGGTGCGTGCTCCTCTCCACCATAGGTAATCTGATCAACAGCCATCGTCATAGCTTCGACAAGAGAAGCGGGCGAAAGCCGATTTAATGCGTCTTTGATCGCGTTACGGTAGTAACGTTTTCGTTCAGAGAGCTCTGCCTCAACCTGGTCGATCCCTTTTACTTCAGGAAATCCAGATATTGCTCTGTCTTCGTTAATATCTCGAAGCACCTGTTCCGAAGAGAGGTCATCAACTAGACACGCCATCTCCTGTATAAATTCAGCGACATCATCTGCTGAATCGTTGGTATCCACAGCTTCAAAAGCTGCCGCAAGCAAATTCAAATGCGCAAGAGTCGGCAAGCCCGACTCACCGCGGAGTGACATCGGGTCAGATTGAAGCGCAGTAACAAACTGCTCGGCCTTCCTCGGCGACACGCCTGGAAGCCATGACATTTCGGCACTTAGTCTCATTCTTGGACTGGTCAGGTCGGAACGTGCCTTTTGACACGCTTCGTGGTCCAGCTCCAGCGACTTCTCTTCTGCCTGCTCGACAATTCTGCGTCTATCATCCCTAGTGGTAACACCAAGCACTGCAAACGGGTTTTTCTGAAGCTGTGACTGATGCAAAGCCCGCTTACGCTGGCGCGAGGATGAACTAGAAGTCGCCCGTGGCGCTGGTCTCCCAGCCGTCGGGGTAGCCCGTGCTTGTGCTTTACCACTTGTGTTCAGCGAACCTGCTCCCAACATGGCAAGTAATTGAGAATCCTTGAGAGCCTCGTGTGCTTGTAGAAGGAGCGATTCCGGAACCGTCAGCTTTAGGTGGCTACGAATTTCATGTGCCAGCACTTCCAGCTGCGTTTTTGAGGAAAGATGGTCTGACAGGACAAGGGATAATGCTAAATCACCATTTTCTCTGGGTGTAACATTGCATGAACCACATTGGGTTAGCGGGCCAGACTTTTCATGACCGCACTTGAAGCAAACCGCATAAGTCATTACACATTCTTTCCTTCTATAAAGCTAAAACGAGCTATTTCACTATAAATCAATCATATCGGGTCACATCTATCTCCAACCCGACGGTAGCCCGGATTACACACCCAATCAGACCCCCAGGAAGCGAGACTCCCATTCCTCGGCACCCGCACTAATAGACATCTATTACCAGATTTGTAATATCCCCTGTCGCAAACCCAATCCGACCCCCAGGACGCAAGACTGCCATTCTCAGGTATTTGCACTGCTAAACATTCATTCCCAGATTTGTAATATCCCCTGTCGCAAACCCAATCCGATCCCCAGGAAGCAAGACTTCCGTTCTTTGGTATCCGCACCGCTAAACATTCACTGCCTGACTTGTAATACCCTCTGTCGCAAACCCAATCTGATCCCCAGGATGCAAGACTCCCGTTCTTCGGTATCCTCACTGCGAGACACTCATTACCAGATTTGTAATACCCTCTGTCGCAAACCCAATCTGATCCCCAGGATGCCAATTTTGCATTTTTCGGCAGTCCGCCTTTGCTTTGGATTTTTGACGTCGTTGTTGTCTGGCGAGCGGTGCTTTTATCTACTATCGATCCTCCGCTCTTCTGTAGCTGTTGGAATAATGCTGCGTCCGGCACACCATCAGCTGCAATCCCGTTGTCGCGCTGAAAAGCCTGAATCGCCGCACGGGTTTTATTCCCGAACAAGCCGTCCGGTGTGCCCGCGTTATATCCGAGCTCATTTAACCGACGTTGAATCGCCAGCACCGTTGCATCAGGCGTCGGCCGGGAGGGCTTAGATGATGGCGTGGTCACCGGAGCTCTCGCTGTCGTAGCAGGACTACGAACGAATCTGCTTCGCCCTTCTGCTTGAAGCTGGCTAGAGTACGGATTTATATCCCTTCGGGCATTCTCTAGCGAACCCTGCCGGTAGCGAAACTCACCGCAACGACTGTTGTAGTCGTTCACATAAGCATTAAAGCGATCTACATCTGAATCGCTGTAATTGTTGAGTACCGTCTCTGCTGCATCCAGCCTAATCTTCTCAGCCAGGCAGTAACGGATCTCAGCGATTGAAAGCACATTGTTACGACCAACGGAAGGCTTGCTCTCAGATGGACGGCTCGGAACCTGTGGCTGAGTAATCGATGGTTGGCTCGCCGGAACGGTGCTGGTAGATGATCCAGGGGAATATGTCGACCTCGACGGTCGATTATTATCCGATTGATTGGCAAGCCAAATAAGCCCTATCACCACTGCAATACCAATCAGCCACTTTCCACCCGACGATCCTCCCGATGGTTGCGCAGGCGCCTGATGGGTCTGTGATGCGGGCTTTGTCGCAGGCTTCTGAGCCTGCTGGGTACTTTTGCGCGCAGATTGCTCTGGAGGTAGCTCTGAATGAGTTTTCTGTGACTGCTTCGGCGCGCTCTCTACGACGTCATCTACATCCGACACCATGGAAGAAAGGCCTGCGAAACCTTTTCCTTCTTCCTGTTTTTTTTCTTCTTCATTATCCATGTTAACGTCACCTGATAAAGCCAATAGGGTGGCGCTTCGCCCCCTCGCGTTCCCTGGCTGGTGCTGCACGCAAAGCGGTTAGCAAACTTTCCTGATCGAGCTTGTCTTTACCTGAGCGCGCGGCAAGCCTGGCTCCCTCGCGCACAACAAATGTCACATCAGACAATGGCCGTCCTGCGAGATCCCTGGCAAATGGCATCGGATCGACATCATCTTCTTTGGGCAAGGTTGACAGCAACTTCTCTAGTAACGAGAGCACCTCTTCCTCACTGGCAAAGTCGACATTAACGACATGATCAAACCGGCCCCGCCTCAGAATGGCAGGATCAATCATATCAACGCGATTGGTCATCGCGATAATGAGCACCTCATTCCTGGCTGCTTCTGGAATACGGCGGAGGAATTCAGCAACTTCCTCGACACGGTGGTGCCCGGATCCAGTCTCCCGATCTGCAAGAAATGCCTCCATCTCATCGATAACCAGGACTGACGGCGCATTCTCCATGGCCTTATCAAAAACTTCGGCTACCTTCTTGCTGGTTTCATGGATGTAGGGACTGGCAACGCTTGAAGCATCGATTTCAAAGCTCGGCCAACCGAGGAAATCAATTAGCCGCTCAACGGCAAACGTCTTCCCGCATCCAGGTGGTCCGTGCAGAACCACTGCGGATGGAAAATCAATACCAAGCGCCTTGTAACGATCACGGTTTTGAATAATATCGACGATGTGCTCATTGAAGAATGCAGCGAGATCAGGCCGACCGGCCAATTCAAAGACCGTCGAGGCAATCGATGGGGCTCCCTGCCCCGCTTCTCGGCTTGCAGGCTCCTCCTTGCTTTTCGGCATAGGATACGAACCAACAGACCTGTCCGCCGGGATCACTTCAGCCACTTCGAACCCAGCAGCCTGCACGACGTCCCTTAGGTGACCAGCTCCTAGCCAGCTCATAGTCTGCTTAAGTCTGCGGAACGATTTGGCTGATACGGTAGCGCCACCCGTAAGCCAGTACCCGAGCACGACATCATCGTCAGTGCGAGCACTAATGCTATAAGTCGGAAGCAGTCGGCTGATCCTTTCAACGTACAGTGCGTCCTGCAGAGGCGACTCAGCATCAACATCGCGGGTCGCCTTCAGCGCCAACGCAAAAGACAAGGCTTCGGCCTTATTCTCCGGGGAATTCCCTTCAACGACAGGGCACAGAATCTGATCGGCGCTACATGAAAGCGCCCAAAGTTTTTGGTCGCCGAAAACAAAGTGGTTGCCGAGCCCCCGCGCGATCAGCCCCGCATCAACCCAGCGATCAACAAGATCGTCATGGGCAACGAGCGCTCGCCCGCCACCCTGAATATCACAGATCTGCCAATTTGCACCCTCATAAACCACCACGCGCACCTTCGCGCCATCTGGAAATTTGTGCCCAACAGGTAGCCACGCATCGAGGGCCATAGTCATTAGCTCCGCACAATATTGGCGCCGGCCATCATTTCATCCTCGCCACCCGAGCCGATACGCACCGAGTCCAGATGCGCGACCACAGCCCGCAACTTATCAATATCGTTTGCCTTGAGTGCTTCAGCTCCGATCGAGACTAATTCCGCATGCTCTCTGGCATCAGGGAACAAATATGTGTCTTGGGCAAGCCATTTGAAGCGATCAATTACGAACCAATCCTGACGCCACAGGATCATGAAATTTTTGCTTCGCAGTTCGTCCAGGTGCGACTCGAAATCACCACTGTTGTTATCAATCGAGCGCTGTGCGGTTTTGGCCAGATTGTCAAACGCATTGGACTCGGTAGGACGAGCATGCTCTCGTACCGCCTTGTCGAAAAAATCGATTGTCCTATCCAGCTCCAGCTGACGAATATCCTTTAAGTGCTCTTTACGAGTGAGTGCCAGCAGGCGCTTTGCTTCCTGGACGTTATCCATTGCCTGTTTTGCAGTCTCTGGATCGGACTCACCTTTGCCAAGTGACTCCGCTTGTTCAAGCTTTGCTCTGGCCTGATCCAGCTTCGAATCGTCGACTTTGGAAGCCATTTCCTCAAGGCGTTGAAGTGTATTCTCTGACTGCTCTTCAACGAGTTTTGATGCCTTCGTATAGTCAATCTGACCGTCTTGGCGAGAGTAGAAGTTGCGGCCGCTATGGAACGAACCACCAATGGAAGGAACGGAAACCTCCATCATTATGTTGCCGGAATCCAAGATCTCGTACTCACAAACCATCTCGGCGCCGGCGGCGATAACGCCATCGTCAAAATCCGATCCTTTAATTTCAAACATGCCGATAAACCGATTGTCGTTTACCGGATCCGAGATTTCGCCTTCCCACAGCTTAAACTTGATAGATCCAGTACTTCCCGCCCTTAGCGACTCTTCGGTCTTGAAGATTTTCTTGCCCTTCTTGGGCAACTGATCGCCCTCGCGTACCAGGTAGTCGAGTACAAGACGTCCACCAAGTTTGTCTCGTGCTTCCACACCAATGGAGTGCGATGCGGGGATAGCGTCAATACTGGCCGCTGTTCTTGATATGGTGATTTTGTTATCGCCCAATGCGACTGGCCCACCATTCGAGTCAAACACAAAAACTTTGAATGTGTTTTCCCCAGGTTTGGCCAACGCTAATTCGACCGAGGCGCCATCCTTGAGCGCCATCCGCCCAGATGACCAACCGGTATCCAAGCTATCAATCTGGAACTCTGAACCAGCCGCGGCATTCCCCCCGAGTTTCGCTACAACTTTTGCCTTGGAGTCGGGCGTTCTCGCGATATAGTTGAACGACAAGTCCAATGAGCCGCCGGTACTGAGTGCGCCCCTGGCGTTCTTGCGGCCGCGGCTTTGCGAGCTCCAGTCAATCGACTCTGCAAAAACGGCTGCACCTTCTGCAACAGCCGTCATTGGATTCATATCCGACGATTGCGCAATGCCAAGTTCAAATGCGACCCTGTCTCTCAGTGGCTTATATTGCGTAGGACCGCCGATAAACACGATGCGCTCGACATCGTGAGGACTCAAACCTGCCTTCTCAAGCGTATCTCGGGCCGACTGGATCGATTCGTCCACCTTGCTGGCAATGAGTCCATCGAGAACATCTCTGGTGAACGGGATATCGACATACACTTCCGAGCCCGACTCATCGCTCACCCCCAAGTCAGATTCGTTCAAACTGATTACTGCATCCTCTTTCGCCGACAACTCGATCTTCGCCTTCTCGGAGGCCCACAGGCACATCCTTAGGAGGGACTTGTATTTCGCGTTTGCGCTGAAATCTTCCGGAAGGTCAAAGTTCGATACGAGCCATGGCTTGACCACGTTATCGAGAATGGCACGATCAAAATCGGTTCCACCACACATCGCGACACCGCCATGTGCAAGCAGGCTCACTCGCCCACTAATACTTTCAGCGATGGCGATATCCAGTGTCCCACCGCCGAGATCGAACACAAGAAACACACCGTCGCTATTTCGCTGTTTCATAACACACATAACAGCTGCAACGGGTTCTTGCATTAGCGCAACCCTGCCCAGGCCGGCCATTTCCGCGGCAGCCAACGTGGCATCCTTCTGCATTTGATTGAAAGCTGCAGGAACGGTGATTACTGTCCCGGTTTCCCCACTATTTCTAATCTCTTCCGGCAAGTATCCGAAGCAGAGTTTGAGGATTTCGGAGGAACACTCCTCGGGGGTCATTGTTATATCGACAGCAGCAAGCTTCACCGGTGTACTCGTCCCCATCATGCGCTTGAATTTAGTAGCAGCATTGTCGGGGTTTTTAGCGGCGCTATCGTAAGCTCGCTTGCCCAGATATTTATTGCCCCGCCGATCAATAAAAATGGCTGATGGCGTTACGTCATTCTGATCCGGGCTTTTATATAGGCGCACCGTCTCTCCGTCATAGGAGCAAATCGCGCTATTGGTTGTTCCGAGATCGATTCCAACATATTTCATGCATGCACCTTCCTAAGCATTACCGTGCCCTGTTTCCGCAAGCCTTCTGGCCCCATGATGATGGGTTCCACCATTTGATCGACCAGCAATTCATCGTCAGGACCGAAATCGCCGACATTGAGTGCAGAAGCAGCCATTCCTGGGTCATAAGGCTGACCCTCAACATTGACCAGCTTGAGTCCATTGGCATCGAGACTCTCTTCGAGCTTTTTCTGGAAGTAGCGCAGCTGATTGACATAACGACTGGACTCCCCCGCATCCAGTTTGGTGACGACGCGCGAGAACAGACGCGCAAATCGCCAACTTTCCACCGCCATCTCTATCAGCGACTGCTCCATCTGTTCGTTAACCCCAGACTGTTCAGTCGTCATCTTTTGCCTCCGTATTGGCGACGTCCGCATCCGATGCCCCATCCTCAGACTGGCGTCTTATCCATTGATCGATCTCTGCCTTGGAGAAGCGCCAAGCTCCTCCGACTTTGAATCCCGGGATCTTCTTGGCTGCAGCAAGGCGATAGATCGTCCTCTCGGTCACCTTCAGGTACTCCGAGACCTCTTTGATAGTAAGAATCTCTGCGTCCACTGGCTTATCTGGCATAGCGTAGGAAAATCTGTCAATTTTTGGCAGAATAGTGTAAACCGTTCATATTTACAACGATTCAGACGCCGTGTTCTGACCAAAGCGCTCTTTAGCTGAAATCTGGCGATCTCGTCTTTCGAATTCACCAGACGATCATGCAGAACTCGCGAAACGCTATTGCCCGTTCCACGCCTGCAGCACCACCTCCCCTCGCCGAATCCAGTTGATACCGACCCCAAGCACAGTATGCCCCATGCTTTGCAGCAGCTTTGCGTAGCATTCCAACTGTGGCCGATAGCCATTAAATGCCGCTTCCGGATCCTCAATCTGGTCTGACTTATGGTCAAGGATCCATAGGCCGCTGTCTGTTTCCAGCACCAGGTCGGCGGTACCAGAGACCACAGAGCCGCTATCATCAATCCCCAACAGCGGAAGTTCCCGATGCACGGCTGTTGCGGAGAAGTGACCTGCCACCCATTGCTCGAAGCTATTCACACTGGCAACAATGCTGGCTGCAGCACCGTCGCTGAGTTCTACACCAGTTACACCTGAGATGTTTGCAGCGTGACTTGGATTTGCGCCGAGGATTTCGAAACAGCGGTGCAAAAAGGTACCGAGTGTCGTGCCGGTAAGTTCGATATCCAGATCCAACCCTTCGTGGTAGGGGATCAACTCCAGTGGCTGACTGGCCGTATCTGAGGGCTGAATACTTTCCATTCCCGACGGCACAACGCTGTCCGGAATCAATCCCTGCGGGACGATTCCGCGCTGTATCGCCCGGCGGCCGATGGTGGCCAGCAGGTCGGTGGTTGTCGCTCTGCCTGTCCCGAAAGCCTCTGGCAACTCTGACTCCCCCTCCCTGATCACACAAGGGAACAAGTTGTCACCAATGGCAATGGTCGCGTCTTGGCGCGATGGGGTGAGCCCTGATGCCAGAATCGACCAGTAGGTCAGCCCGTCCTTACCTGCCAGGTAACTCGGCCATTCCAGTACCAGCTTTTCCCGTGCTCGGGTCATGGCGACATAGATCAATCGTCTGGATTCAAGCTCGGTGGCAAGCCCCAACGCTTCGAGGAACTTGTCGTCGGACTCGGGGGCAGCAAATTTGGGAGAGTATTCAATCTGTGCCTTCTCGATCAGCTGGGAGAGATCCTCAAATGTGCTGTAACCGAGCGCCATGTTGGGCAATCCCGGGCTCAGACTCCTATCCATGCCACACACAAACACCACGGGCCACTCCCGGCCTTTGGAGCTGTGCCAGGTCACCAGCTGAATGGCATCTTCGTCGATCACCCGCGGATCGGGCTGATGGTTTTTGTCCTTCTGCTCAACCTTCGCGTTCAGCCAGGCCAGAAAGCTCTGAATACCGGAACCGTAGTAGCCACCGCTGGCGAGTGCTTCACGGTTGGCATCCATGTATTCGCCGGCCTCGGCCTGCAAGCGAAGCAAGTTTGCGCGAGCCTGATCGGCATCCGGCCAGACGGACACCTCGTCAAACAGCTTGAGTGCCGCACAGGTGTCAGCCACCAGGGCAAAAAGAGTACGGTCTCTGACATTCGCGGCCAGCGCATCCAACCGTGCCAACACCGGATCGACGATTTTCCCATTGGTAATCAGCTGCTCCAGTGCCGTTTTCAAATCGAGACTGCCCAATTCGGTGACGGCCAGGTACAACGCTGCATGGCGATCCGTCGGGTTGGCGACATAGGCCATGGCCTGGCAGGCCAGTTGCACCACCCGTGAAGTGTGCCAGCCGTCCTCTTGCAATCGCACCCGCAGCCCCATTGCCCGCAACACATCGGCGTAATCTGCCAGCATCCTGTGGGTGGGACAGAGCACCGCGATATCCCCGCCACGCAGTCGACGCAGCTGTTTTGTGCGTCGATCCAGAATCTGCTGAGCAGGATCTTCCAGCATCGCCTGTAGCCGCTCACCAACGGAAAGCGCCCGAACGGCATGCTGGGCTTTTTTGGCCTTCACCGGAAAATCAATCAGCTCGATCGGCTCCTGGGTGCTCGCAGCCCCCTGCGGCGCCAGAGGCACGTATTCATCACCGAACAAGCCGGGGCCAACCGCATTGATAAAGTGCATCAGGGTTGGCTGGGATCGCCAGTTGCTGGTCAAGGGCTTGGCGACATCCTGATTCTGGTGTATCAGGGCATCGAACAGGCGCGGGTCGGCGCCCTGGAAACCCATAATCGCCTGCTTCAAGTCGCCGACGGTGACAGTGGGTACACCGGCGTCCCTCAACTGCCACAGCAAGGCAAACTGCAGCGGGTTGGTGTCCTGAAACTCGTCCACAACCAGGCAGTCGATACGCTGCGCCAGGGTATTCAATACTTCCGGGCGGTTGCGCAGCATGTCTGCGGCCATGGCGATCATGTCGCCGTAGTCGACCAACCCCGCTTCACGCTTGGCTTGCGCATAGTGGACCAGCACTTCCTGGCCGGCGGCGATCAGGGATTCAATGTGCAATACGGCCTGTTCACGCGGGCCGGGGTGCGTAGGCAAGGCGTCCGCGGCCTCGATAACGGCATCGGCCAACTCGTCATAGCCATCGGGAAGCTGACAACCCCGCTTGGATTTGCGCAGCGCGCGCAGCTCTTTCCACAGTTTCCAATCAGTATTTAAACCTTCACCTGTCGCCGCGGCCCGCAAATTTCGATAGTCGCGCTGAAACTCCTTGGAAGCCGTGGCGCTATTACCAAATTCTCTCGATAAATTCTCCGGGAAGGCCTCCAGCAGTCGACTTGCCGCCTGCTGCAACCGTGCCGTCAGTTGGTCACCGTCTCCGGTGACGCCGTAGCGCTCTCTGATCCAATCGGCGGCAAACGCTGAGTAGCTATCGCTCTCCTCAGACCAACCGGCAGATCGCAGCAAGGTGACAATTCTCAGCAGATCATCGCGAAAGCCCTCTTCGGCGCTCTTCTGGGAGTTAAAATCAAAGCTGTAGCCAAATCTGGCTAGGTCTGAGGTGATGACATCCGCCTTTTCGGTGCGCGCCAACGCCAAACGAATCAGTGTATTTTCTTCATCCTCATTCAGCAGTCGGGGCCGAGGAGACAGCCCTGCATCGAACGCAAATTCCGTCAGCAAGCGCAAACCAAAACCGTGGATGGTGGAGATGTAGGCCTGATCCAGCTTTAAGGCTTCTTCCAGGCGATCAAGACTCAGCAACTTGGCGCGAATCCGCTCCCGCAGCTCTGCTGCAGCCGCTTCGGTAAAGGTCACCGCCACGATACGTTCGGGAGCAATCAACCCGGCAACCACCCACTCACCCAACTGCTGCTGAATGGTGTAGGTCTTACCGGATCCCGCACCGGCGGGAATAATTGTGAGTGCTGGCAACATCATTCGGCCTCCCTGGCATCACCGGGCATTGTGAATAACGGAATCAACGGGCTGTTCTCCAGGGCATAGGGCTTCACGCCTGCCTGTTTATCGAAGAACCTCGCATCGCCGTCCCGATTCAAATACAGCTGACCCGCCCTCACCTCGCCCAATCGCTCCCGGATCAGGGTCATCGCCTGTTCGGCTACATCGCCTTCCAGCACCTCCCAGCCCGGAATGGCTCCAGATTCGACCACTAATGCATCGGACAGCGACGTCTGGTCGTTAGTCATGAAATAGACGATACCGGTGGTATCCCCCGCCTTCAGTCTCTCCAGCAAGGCCGTATTGTCTTCGCTTTTAGGCCCCCCGGTTTGCAGCATGGTGCGGTACAGGTTTGCCTGACTGTCGTAGCCTTTCTGCATCCGGGGCCTGCGGCTGTTGGCACTGGAGCGTTTGTAGTCGACCACCAGTATTCGGCCATCGGGCAGGCCCAACAATATATCGGCCTGGCCATGAATGGGCAGACCTTCCAGGTGCCCTTCCAGCCACTCTTCGGTACCGAGAATCTCGGCGTTCAGGGTCACCAACACGTCTCGCCAGGCCAAGGCGGCCTTAGTGATGCCAGAGGCCAAATGCCTGCGCTCGACCTGCCACTGCGCAGCGCGGAGGAAGGGTGCGTGGGTTCTGATGGCCGCGTCCAGCAGTGGCTCAACTTGTGCGCTGATGGCCTGCGGGTCAGGTATCGGGCGCGATGCCTGAAACAGCTCCTCCAGAACCTGGTGAGTGAGCGTACCCAGCAGCATGACATCGGGCCGCTCCGGCTCCCAGCCCTGGGGCTCCGCATTGATGCGACGTAACAGCCAGGCCAGCCTGGACACCATCAGTGTCTCCAGGCTACTGGGAGACTCGGGCCGAAGGTTGCCCTCGGCATCGGTACGTAACGCCAGCAGGTCGCTTCCAAACTGTATATCTTCCGTGACAAGTGCACGCGGTAGCCGCGGCGGCTGTGATCCGGCCTGCGGCAGGAAACGAATGCGATCGCGGTCTGCCGCCACATCCATCTCCAGAATCAGAGACTCTCCGTCATCGATACCACAGTACAACTGGCCCATGAATACCAGTGACTCCGACGGAGACTGGGATGCGCCACTGGCATCCCTGCGGGGGATCGTGAAACAGACGAACTCGGCAACAGATGCCAACTGGCGTTTAAATCGCGCCCGTCGATCCCGCATTTGGTCTGCAGGTGTTGCCAGCGATAAGCCGAGCGTGTCCCGAAGCGCCAGCAAATCCTCAGAGACAAATACCGCGGAATCGCTGCTGGCCACCGGGTAATGCCCAGAAGCGAACCCCAACACCATCAGAAACCGAACCGGACGCCAGGCCTCGTGAGCTTCACGCCATACGGTAATCCCTTCCAGGTTGAAATCGGGCGCTTCCCCGGTGCTGATGTTCTTTGGGCTGGATAGACGCCGCAGTAAGCTCCAGTCGATGTCCGTCTTGCCGGTTAATGCCGCACACAACTCGTCGGCCGTTGCCTTCGCGTGATAGACGTGGGATTCCAATTGCTCGCTGCCGTCCAGCAACCCGACAAAGTCCTGAATCGCCGCTGCTAAGGTGTCGGGACGCTCATCGCCCTCACGCAACAGCTCCAACATCTGCCGGGCAGCCCGTGTCGTCGCCGAAAATGGGCGCAATTGATAATCGCCATCCATCACGGCCTGAGCCAATTCGCCACCCTGCTCTTTCGACCAGGGCATTAAAGGAGACGACAGGCAAACGGCCAGAGCCATGGCCGGTGAAGGCTTTTGCCGGCAGTACAGAAAGTGGAACAGGGCCTCATGCCCCAGATCTCGCTGCCAGTGATCCACAGGCAAACCGGAAAGCGGGAGACCCGCCGCTGAAAACGCATCGTTGACGGCCAGCGAGTACTCAAAGGTATCAGGCAACAGCAAGCCAATGTCAGCTGGGGCGAGCCCAGGGGTGTCGGCCAGCATTTGCTGAGCCATGCCCGCTGCCACTTCGGCTTCTTCCAGAAAATCCCTGACGCCTACCCATTGCACAGTATCATCCAACGGCGCAGTCTCCTCTGGCACGGCAAACAGGCGCTGCTGTATCGAGTCAAGACTGGTCTGTGGCGCAGCCGGAGAAGGATCAAGCAAGAGTGACGCGATAAGCCCTGTCAATGCCGGGTCAGGTTCCCTGCCAGAATCCGCGTTGAGCTTGTCAATCAATGCCCCCTGCCAACGTGTCAACGACGGAAATCCCTCCACGTAATAAACCGCGATCTGTCGTATGGCTTCGGAGGGTTCGGTAGCAAGTAGTTGCTGTATGTCCAGTAGCTCGTCGGGTAGCAGACCATCCAACTTAACCAGCAAACGCAGGATATCTTCAAGGTGCTGTCTGGGACGATCGGCAATCCGCTCTAAATTCAGTGCGCCACTACTTATCTCTTTGCCTGGCTGAGTAGCAGAAACAAGCAGGGATAGAGCGGCTTCAACTTCTGCAGCCACTTCTTGAGGCGCCACCTCAAAACTGTTCGACCAGAACGCATCAGGCAACTGTTCCAGGGCCGTATGAAATTGAGACTTCCAGTCACTTACCTGAGGTGTAATGACATACGCGCTCTTGGCCTGTTCGATCAGTTCTGGCCAGGTACCAACCATGATTCCCATACACGGGGATTGTGTCGCCAGTAATCGGCGAAGGCGACGTGCTGCGCTGCCATCGGGAACCAATATAAAGTGTATTAATTGACTCAATATCTACGCTCCCTTTTAAAAATCCATATTTCATCCAAATGTTTAAAATCAGAAACTGCTTATTCTCTCTCAATAGCGATTTCAAACTGAGGGTACTTTTCGCTGAGGATGTCCACTGCCTCCAGCGTTCTTACCCCCCACTGATTAGTCATGGCATAGGTCCTTCCGTCAATCTGAAACAGTTCATCCTGTTTGCAGAAGTAGCGCTTTGTTTTTGGCAGCTTGCCTCCGGTGTCGAGCGTCATTAGCTGTTCTGCGAATTGCTCTTCATCGAGTGAGCCATCAAAGCAAACGAAGAGGTTCCCTTTCCGCCAGCTAATAATATCCGCGACCTCTTCTGGCTTGGCTCCTCCCTGGATGACCTCACTCACTAATTGATGCATAAGATTACGCTTATTCAGTCCGTGGTAAGAACGCCCTCCAATCGAGAGATTGAATTTTGAAAAATCCCGAGATGATGTTCTGGACTGTTGCTCTTTTTGCTTCTTCTGTCTCACCTGGACCTGAAATTGTTCGGTCTCAGGTAAAGGGATAACCTGCTGAATGTCCAACAGGATTCGTTGCCCGTCGTAGAATGGTTCCATCTTGACGCAGCGAATATCAATTCCCTTGTCGTTAAGCCATAGCACTGCACTGGTGAGCTCTTTGGAAAACTCAGCTGAAGCCAGAACAATCCGAACATCCTGAGCAAAAGAGTCCTCATCCGGCTCTTCCCAGTCGAGGAACTCAAGGATTCTTTGCTGGGCATCTTCGTCCGATCCGATACTGGTCAGGAAGGACTTATGCGCCTCAACAACCTGGTCAAAGGTCATAGTTGAGATCATGGCACTATAACGAATAGCCTGAAGTTCCATATGCCCACCGTCTTCGGTGCGCTTCAGCTCAATAACAACCAGGTTGGCTTCTTTGTCGATGCAAAGCAGATCAATCCGCCTCCGGCTTACGTCCCAATCGCCGAACTCTTCCGCAATCACCATTGTCTGGTCGGAGATGATTTCGATCTGGTCTCTCAACAGTCGCTGAATATCCTGCCGCTCACGGATACCCCGGTCAGCAAAGGTTGTTTTCTGTAGGCGTTTAATACCGGTATCGCTCAATTCATAAATTGGCAAAGTAAAAACCTCGTTATCAATTTTCTTCTTGGCTAAACAGTCTTACCAAAGGACCGTAATCTCTTTTTTTCATATGCGTATCATGGCTTTGTAGGTATGACTCGAATTTTCTATGGATGCGATCTATATCTGATTCATCTGTCGTGATGAACCCAAAAGGGATAGATACTGATTCACCTGGCTTTTTTAAGTAAAAACAGAGCATGGAAACTACTCCTGGCACTGAAATGACTTCTACTGATCCACCCAGAAAACCTTCAGAAACCTTTATGGCCTTGTCCTTCATAGGACCAAGTGCTTTTTTCCATAACGATTCCTGGTGCTTGTCCTTGCTACCTGCAACGGGTACACAAAGTTGGGCGTCAAGCCCTTTGGTGGAATTGATTAATTCTGAGGTTCGGCTAAAGGATTGATTGCTCATTAGCCAAAAACGATCTGAAGGTGCCAACCAGATACATGACGCAGTAGATTTACCATCTTTGAGGTGCTTCTTGACGATAGTCGTTAGCTGGTTCCAGTTAGCACTATATGTAGGTGAGCCTAAAAAGTAAGATCGACCAGATGAAGAAACACTTTTTTTGACCGCCAATATGGCTAGTGCCGTAAGGTCAATGCCATCCGGTGTAAAACAATCTAGTAATTGTGTTTCTTCTAGCGAATCTAACGCGGAAACAATATCCTGAATGTTAGAGGCGTTAAATGAGTTGAGAAGCACCTCGTTCAAATTCTTTTGGATTTCATCGACATCAAAAAATCGGCTGTCTGAATGCCGTTCGATTGAATTACGTTCAGTATCCAGTGAAAAAGTAATGGAAAATTTGGCGTTATAGTCTTTATTTTTTCTGACATCAGATAACTTATACAGCTCTACTTTACGAATATCATTAATGCCGTCGAAGCTGATCGACTCTTCCTCAAAAATATCAATGTAATTCCGTAGGAATACCGATTTAGCATAGTTGACACTGTTGCTGAGCTTTTCCGTTTCTGGAGAAAGACGTATGGCATTAAGAGGAGGACTTATCTTATCATCAGATCGAATTAAACCAAATGACAATAGATCAAACTTGAAGGTACTGGTGCCTTCGAACAATTTAGTGATTTTCGGGCGATTACCAGAAGGCCCATCAAAATATTTATGGGCCTCAGCTGTCAGTTGAATATTGCCTTCGTTGTCCACGGAGATTTCATTCAGGCTGACTAATTGTGACACGGCTATGCCGATCTCTTTTTCAGTGAGACCAAGAAACTTCGTCAACTGGGTAGCTGACATATTCCCCACTTTCAACAGGCGCAGGATAAACTCGCGGATGAAGGGTAGATCACTTCTTCCCACCAGTGTGTATTCAAACCTAAAGGCCTGAATAGGTAGCGCAATATCTATCGTCATTAGAGGAATCAAAGTGAGATTTGCCATTATCGTTTCCCTCCTTTCTTCACCGTCTGTTTCGCTGGTACGATGCGATATTCATCGTTTTGGTGATTTTGGATATACGAGGTGACTTGTCCAAGTGGCAAGGAGGCGTTTTCGCGGTTCCACATTTGCATGGAGCCAACAATCAACAAACGATCCATAGCACGGGAAATGGCAACATTGATCCGGTTGGGTTCTTTCAAAAATTTAGGCTTTCGATCTTTGCCATTGCGGGTAATAGACACAATGATGATGCGATTCTCTTTTCCCTGATAGCTATCAACGGTATCTATTTTGATCAGGGACCTGAACTCTGGACTCCAGGCTAATTCGTTGAACTTTCTTCGTAAGAGTCGTTTTTGAGCGCCATACATACAGATAATGCCAATGGCAGGTTCGCCTGAAGAGACCAGGGAGGCAAGCTGTTCAACATAGTCGCCATTGGCTTCAATCTCTTTTAAAACGGCTAGGATCTGATTGATTTCTTCAAGATTAACGAGACTCGTACCATCTTCACTGTCGAATCCGAACTTACATTCTGACGTGTCCAGCCAAGTCACAGGTGCTTTCAAAACATCAATGCCGTCATTATAAAATACAGGGATTTCTCGATCTCCGGTGATCAACGGTTGTTCATAGAAAGTATCTGAAACCAGTCGGCTAATCGGTTCAGCCATGCGGTATTGGGTTAAAAGGCTCTTCCCGACTGCTTTGCCGTATGGAGACAGAAATGCCTTTTCAAAATCACTCTTGAAAACTTCCTTTTGGAATGGCTCCACTCTTGGAACACCCAGTTTTCTCAATATGGCGTTTTTATGCTCCTCTTGGAATAGAGGCGGTAATTGCTTGTGATCCCCAACCAGTAAAATACGATTGGCAGATTGCATTGCAATAGCAAGCTCTGATGATATAGAACGTGCCGCCTCATCGATAATCACCCAGTCATATTGATTCTGATTTAAGCCTAGATGCCCGAGCCCCATTCCTACGCAAGTACCACATACCAAAGTTCTGGATCTGGCCAGAAACTCCTCATAGCTTCCAGGGTTTGAGGAAAGCCGGTCTCTGTAATCATTAACCAGCTCTAACAGGGCGCTTATACGTCTATGTTCATGAGGGCCAATACCATAAAGCGCATTAAGGTGTTTATCGACTTTCTCACCGATACTCCCAAGCTCAATCTGACTAACCTCAATGGAGTAAGAGTCGTTGAGTTCAGATATGATTTGATCACAAAGCGCTTCCAGGCTAGACGATAAGCTGGCTGACAGTTGCTCGTCCGATGAATCAACAATATCCGCCTGCAAACGAAGTGCGTTTTTTACTTTCTTCTTGATGCCGAGTTCGGCATTGAGAATGGCATCAATATACTCAGGCTCTAATTTCAGTGACGGCTGAATAAATTTAATCCGCTCCCTAAGTTCTGCAATAAATGACTGTATTCTTGATTCGATCAGATTACGCGAATAGACATCTTTAAGCCCCTGGGAAACAGATGCTTCGGAGTTGCTGAACCGAACAATATCGATTGGCGATTCCAGTCGGGTACAGTGTTTCCGGATACGCTCAACAGCCGTATTGACAGCTTCATGTGATTGACTAACAAGCAGTATGTGCTGCGCATTACCTTCAGTAAGTAAGTAATGCACGAACGCTGAGATAAACTCGGTTTTACCGGTACCTGGTGGCCCTTGTAGAAGTGACAATGGCCCTTTGCTAAACAGGGTCTTGAACGCATCCCGTTGCGCTTCGTTTAGACTAACTGTTAAATTGCCCTCTTCGTCATATTGATCATAGCGATCCAACTGTTCTTCAGTAGGAATGATTTTATAATCGGTGAATGGTTGATCTATAGAGGGTTCAAAATAGGCCGTCAGGTCGGGTATGACAGCATTTTTATTGAGCACTCTCTCCATCGCCTTTTTACGGCGATTGTAGGAAGCTCTGTCTCGTTTGGTGCGAAGGTATAAAACTTCGCCGGTTTTAGGATAGCTCTTACCAGAGCTAAGCGGGATTCGCATTTCTGAGCTGGTGGACTGGTCAATATTGACCTTTCCTACGATAAACTCCTTGTCATCGACCTTTCTGATTGCGATAACATCATCCTCTTTAGAAAAGCGATCGAGCACTTCGTTATCTGAATCATAGGGAATGACCAATTCATTCTTTCGAATATCAGGCTTCGGTTCATCGGCGACTTCAATGCTTGGAAGAGCTTCGGTTTCCGTTTCTAAAATGGCCTTCCATATATTCTTTGTTGCAATCTTTTCATTCTTTATTGAAACAGCAGATTCTTCATCGCACTCAACATCAGCAAGCAGTTTTTTTAGTTGTTCATCAATGTCTTTACTAAGCTTCTCATCGATCTCTTTGTTTTGAGTGTTTTCCTTGATGGCTGCTTTACTATCAATAAGGAATGTTTCGTGAGCGAGCAGATAGGACTGAAGTGCTGAGGTATCCGTATGGTAGTCAGTGGGTTCGATGTTGATTTTGATGGGGAGCGTTAACTGACTTTTATCCCGAATCCAGGGCGGAATATCATCGGCTTTTCGAGGTGCTAGTCCACCTTCGATAGCTTCATTTATAGGGTTAAAGAAAATCGTCCAGGAAGAGTCCACACCAGACAGTAACACCTTCACTGAATCTGAATTCGTTGTTGAGGGTTCATAAAAAAGAAACAGCTCACCGTTATCAGGTAAAAGGCTAATAGCCTCGTTGAAGTCCTGGCGAGATAGTTGGACGTTCAGCTCTTCGATACACTCAAAGGAGGCTTCGTATAGCTCTTTTAGTGACTGACTAAACCTCTCCAATGAAATAAACCCAGAGCTGTCAGATTTCTCTGCTTTGATGATTTCAATTAACTGTGGATGTGTATTTTCTTCATCGAGGCTATCCCAGTCGAGCCCAAGAAGTTCACAAGACATACGAATAACTGCATAGTTATCGCGAACAATCGCCGTTGCGTTATGGATCGTTTCTGGGCTATACCTATGGTTCTTAACTTCTGTTGTCCCAAGCTTAAAGTCAGGTAAGTCTATGATGTAGAGGTTTAGTTCGTCACCTTCGGTCAGTACAAGTATATTCCCAGGGTGTATATCACCATGAGTAACCTCACTTTCATGCAGGAAGCTAACATGGCTGATAAGGGCGTTGATGGCTTTGAGTTTCTGTTCTTCTGAAACATTATAATTCGCCCATGTGTCCCATGAAGGCGCGTCAATAAAATCTTGGATCAGAAAGAGTTCAGATTTATGGGTAATACCCTTGTCGCGAATGCTTGGGATAAACCCCGTTCCGAGCCCTTGGATTTTCTCGACTTTTTCGATAAAAGCTTTGCAAGAAAAGATATTGCTGGAATCTTCATTATCGATGGCATTGTTCCAGATCTTAACAAGTAACTGACCTGAGCGATAAACCTCCTTTACATCGTTAGAAGATATTTCCTGATCTTCGGCGTATGTTTTATAGAGTTTCACCTCGGTTTTGTACTGCTCAATAATAGAACTATCAAATAGCTCTATGGCATTAACCTCTGGCTGTGAATCGGAAAAAGCTATTAAAAATTCGTGCGCATTCCTGTAGCGCTCCTGCGGATCGGGACTGATAGCTTTTTGTATGGTAGAGGCATACCAAGCACTGGAATCTTTAATATTTTTTATAGCATCATTGGTTGATGCGAGATTGAGGCGTTTCCCCTGCATTATCAGCCAGGTCAGAATACCCAGAGAATATATGTCACGGTCATATTCGGTGCCATTATGTTCCGAGTTCTTTTCCTCAGGGATTGATATAATCCCTGAGCTAATTACCTTGCGTCTTTCCCCGACCGTTCCTGCTGGCTTATGGTAAGCCGACATAAAACTGGACATGGCCATTTTCATACCAGGAGAAAGCCATAAACTGTGATCACCAATATCTCGATGAGCAATTTTTATATCATGTAGAGAAGCAAAATTATTCAGGATAATTTTGATAAGTGTCGCTCGTTCTTCTTCGTTGTACTTGGTAACAAAGGAGGAAATAAATTCGTTCAGACGAGAGTAGTTATGAGGAAGCTCAAAAAGCTCATAGAACTCTTCGGTAATATTGTTTGGATCAATATTGGTCAGAGATCGAAGACAGGCGTTGTATAGATCCCCATCGTTAGAGCGTATGAATGATAAAACCTCTTTCTCGTGGCTGACAATCTTGTAGCGTTCGTCTCGTGTTTTGCTGCCGACATCATTCAACTCAGAGAAGTTCCATCTTCTAAGAAGCGCAAAGTCGTCCTTATTGTTCTTATTTTTAGATAAGAACTCCGTGTATATCGAGTCGATATTCTCAGGCGGGAATATTTTTTCGATGGCTTCGTAGCCATCGACGATTAAGCTTTTGGGCTTGGTCTCACCTTCGGAGAAGATTTGATCAAAAACCGGGATGTCTTGGTTTAAGCTTTTATTTGCTTGTGGATGTGGTCGGAAGCGTTTGTTGTAAACACCTTCGTCCGCAAGCTGGAGAAATTCATTAAGTGTTAGGACGTGCTCCTGTTCTCTAGGCGGTAGTTTGGAGGCATCAGCAGTGCCTGTTAACACAACTAGAAAGTCTACCTTGGGACGGTCAAACTTGTGCCCTTGGAAGCTAGGAAAAGCCCTCCCACACTTGGCAAGTTTCGAGGTGAGTAGATGAACCTTGTCTTGTGTTTTGCTGACAGCTGATCGTTCTCTGAGCTCTCCATTTTGATACCAATTATCACCAGACGCAGTAAGCTCGCCATTCCAATGCTTCAGCTCAACGATGATGACGTTATAGTGCGTTACGATGACAAGATCGAATTCTCCTTCGCGGCCAGCACCTGCAAGGCGAAACCCTGCATAGCCTTTCCAGGGCAACATGGCATTGCCGCCGGGCTTTAATACCTTAAGGTCACACAAAGAACCAAGTTTTGCTGGCTTTTTCTCTTGGTTTTGGGCAGATCCTCCAAATGCGTGAGCTATCTTTTCAATTGCTCTAACCTCGTGAAGCGTTAACCCACCTTCCCAGTATTTAACATCCATTTTGTTTTTGTGTTCATTCATAGAATGGCTGTCCCGTAATTCGAATTGTTGCTGATGATTGATCCTCAAAGTGGAGTACGCACCGTGCCCTAGTCCACCCCAAGAGCCTTAAACACCGCATCAACCGGATCGGCATAGAAGCAGGTCTGAAACTTGGTAAACAGTTCAGCCGGAATCGTTGGGATGTCTGCTGCACTGCTCATCGGCAAGGCAACTTTCTTGGCCCCTGCATCAAAAGCGACTTGCAGGCACTCAGCGAGGCTTTCTACCGGCGTAACGGAACCGCCCAGACTCATATCTCCCAGCACCACCATCTGGTTCTGAAGAGGCTTACCAAGGAGGCCTGACGCAAAGGCAACGAGGCTGGAGAGGGCCAAGTGGCTGAATGGCCCAGTGTTCTGAAGCTCGACTGCGTGCAAATGGAAGTCATGTTCACCCACTTTGCTGCCGCCGCTGATCCTGGATGCGTTCGCCTTGAAATAATCAAAGGCAATCTTCACCTGCTCTTTGGCTGCACTGGAGTTCCATAGCCCGGAAGTGGCCAGCTTGCCGGAGCCCTTGGTAACCTGAAGTTCAAGCCGGTATAGACCAGGCATCCCTTTGTTACTGAGACCAATGGTGTGAAGGAATCCGGGCTTACCAGGGCCTTCGGGAATCAGGCCGCCACCACCCTGCTCTTTGACTGATACGAAATGCTCTTCCAGCGAGTCATTGTCGATGTAACTGAAGTGGACATCGTAGAACTCCATACCACCAATCTTTTTGAGTTGTTCCTTCACCCGGCGTCGAACCTGAAGGGCATACTCCAGGCACTGGCGAACATCCTCTTTCTCGAACTGTCCATGCGGGAATAGCAATTTCAGTAGGCCAGAAACTGTCTTGCGTACCGCGATCACATCACGCTGGTTCAGGTTGTTCCCCAGCTTGAAGTATTTCTCGATAGCATCTGCGAAGCTGCGCTTGCGCATCTCCCGATAGAACTCTGCCAGGTAATCAACAATCAAGCCGTAACGGTTGGTGAAATACTCAGGCCGCATCTTGGGGATTTCCCAGCCTGGGATGTAGGCATGGAAACGGTCAAAGAAAGCGGAGTCGATCATGGCATCCGGGAATGGTGCAAGCAGATGACTGGTTTTCACCAAGGACTCAACGCTCTGGTTGATATTGCCAACAAACACCATAGAGGCGGAAGCTTCCATCTGTTCACGGCCACGGGCAAAGGAACCAGAGGCCATATAGTCCTTCATGATCTGGACACCATCTTTATCCTTGAAGGAGATCCCTGCCACCTCATCGAAGGCAACCAAGTCCCAAAGCCCGACCAAACCAATTCGGCGTGAACTCATGTTGTAAAACAGGTTGGCCACGGTAGTTTGGCCGCCAGATACCAAAATGCTGTTAGGGGAGCATTCCTTGTAAATATGGCTTTTACCTGTCCCGCGTGGACCCAACTCACAGACGTTGTAGTTGTTCTCAACGAATGGAATCATCCGGGCCAGAATGTGCCACTGCACATCGACACCCAATGCCGCAGGCTCCATACCAACTGACCGTATCAAACACTCGCGCCACTGATCTGTAGTTAATGCAGCTCTCCCTTGGAAGAGCTCGTCCATATTCATGTTCGGCATCTGGATTGGCTTGAGCAGCGTTACTCCGAAAGGCGAACCGGTCTGCCCTTCCTCGTGGTAATAACTCAAAGTGGCAATGACCCAGATACCACCCACCAGCAGCTTCTCGTACTCTTTGACGATACCAGAGGAAATTTCAGCGTCCTTGATACCCAGATTGCTGAAGGAGGCCTCATACTTATCCTTGCGCTCATTCAGTTTCACGGTTACCCGGTCGATGACCTTAAAGGTGCCGCGCTCCTTCACCAGTGACTTGACCTTTTCGGCTTCATCAGGGCGAACGTAATTCTCAGCCAGCACGGTTTTGACGTTGTTCAGCCCTTGAACGATGATGTCTGGATCATCAGACGCGCAGTACATGCCAAGCAGGTATTCGAGCACATAGACAGGGACATTCGCCCCTTCCTTAATGAGCTTGGTGAGATCCTTGCGAACCACACGACCCGCAAAGTGCTCATTCAGCAGTTGATCCAGTTCTTTTTCAGGCTGGGCTTTATCGTTAGCGGATTCCATACTCGGCACGCTCTATCGTCAAATCATGGTTAAAAGAAGTCATCGGTAAACGCCAAGTCGATGGTGACCTTATAGCGTTCCATCTCGGTATTCAGGTCCTTGTCCTTGAGCACCAGGAAGTAATCCTTCTTCCGATCGAAGTCCGTCCCAGACAGTGAGAGTCGTACTTGCTTGACCCGCTCTGCGACTGAATCGGTTGCGCAGTCAAAGGTCACCGTCTCTTCGCTGGAGATCTTGCTATCACCGTCATAGATGGCCACTGACACCGTGACCGGCGTAACCAAATCACTGACCACTTCGGTCTGCATCAGGTCGAACTTCTGGATGTTGTTCACCATCTTCAGGGTGGACTTGGTGGAAATGACCCCTACCTTTCGCTTGGTACGCTTCTCAGCTTTTTCGCCACGAAGCTGTTTGACGGTCAATACCGGCACGACAATCTCTTGCGGCATAACCCCACCGTGGACAAAACGTGAACCGCCCACGAAATGGAATCGGTTCGCACCCTTCGGCACCCAGAAATCCGTATCTGAAGCTGTTCCGGCTGTTGACTTGGTAGAACCATTCCAGGCTTCTTTGGTTTCTGGCAGACCAAAGCCCACCACATAGCGCTTTTTGTTCTTCAGGGCATTGGTTGGCTTTTCAGCCAGAGACGAGCGATCGGCAGCCTCCAGCTTGCTTTGCTGGAACAAGAACCCATGATCTGCCGTGATGAGCACCGTCGATGTATTGAAGTGCATCAGGATCTTGCGGCTCAACTCGGTCAACTCCTCGATGGCGTGTTCAACGGCCATGAAGGTTTCTGATTCCGTTGATGAGCTATCGCCTCGCGCATCCACTACATTGTGGTAGACATAGACCAGCTCCTGATCTTTGAGGGCTTCCCGCCCTTCATCACGCGACCAGGCCTTGACGGTTTCCGCTGTGACGGCCAGACCGCCATGCGCTGCGAGTATCTTGGTTCTTGCCGCTGTGCCCTTACTGGATTGTCCATCCACAAATACGTCATCTGACGCTGTTTCACGGTACTCCAGCGTTTTATGCGGCAAGAGGGAGGCCATCCCCAGTGTCGTATAACTTGGGACAACGCCCAGTTGGGAAGACAGGGTAGCTTCAGAGTAGCGCTTGTTGTTGATTCGATCGCGAAGCTCAACTGCCGCCTCATAGCGGAAGGCATCACTGATAATGACCACAACCCGGCGCTTTGTAGCCTTGGAAAACAACGGTTTCACCAGCCCCTGAAAGAAGTCCTGCTGATTGGGTATTCCAGAAAAGCGCCACTGAGAGAGACGTTGCTCCGCCTCGATGCGGTCACCCCAGTTCTTCGCCAGGTTGTCGATGTACCAGTAGGCGTAGCAATTCTCCACTTCGTCATCGAGCTTCTTCAGGATCTCAACATGCGCACGCTGGGACGCTTCACAGTAATGACGGTAGGCCATATCGAAGCGGTATAGGTCTCGCTCGTACGCCTTGTATAGAGCCTCACTCGACTCAAAGTGGAATCCGCTATCATGCTGAATACGCAAGCTGAAGAGGTCGATAGCAGCCTGCAATGCGGTATAAACGGTGCGGTACTTCCGGCGCGTCGTGTCGTCTTTATGCTTGGAAGCCCAGTAGCCGTCCAGGCGCGACGCTATCATTGCGCGGAAACGCTCCAACTCCCCCTTGGGAGCATGAGGAATTGCCACGGCCAGATCGACAATAACCTTCTGCTCCACGGCCTCAAAGGTGACGACATCGCTGAGTTGGTCGGTATCGAATATACCCATCTTGTCTTTGATGCGCAGCGCGATCGCCACCCATCCGGACACGGCATCGAATGCCTTGTAATACCGTGAGCTGTCTCGCCAGCGTGAAAGCAATGCTCTGGCCGTCGCACGGGAGCTGGCCGAAGACATTACCAATTCTTGAGCCCAGCCGGGTACATCACCGACGCTTTCGCAGAAGCCGGTAACCAGCAGCCGGATGAAGAAATGCCCCAGCTTGAACTGTGCTTCTCCCTTCAACTCCTCTACCGTAGCCGGGTAACCAATTTCGGACTGAAGTGCAGCTACCAATGCCGGGATTAAGTCGTACTTTTCAAGTTCGTTGAGAGAAGCTGGATTGGCCTCCAGTCCAAGGTCATCCGCAACTGTTTCTTCAGCAAGCGCCAGGATCACATGCGGGAGATCACAGCTTTCCGCCTTAACGACAGAAGCAATCATAGCCATGTCCAGGTCAGACTCATCAAAGTCCGGCTGAGCATAGCGTTGCAGTGCTGTCAGCCTTGCTTTGCTGGCAAGGAATTTATCTCGCTTGGCAAGGTGCTCTCGCAAGCTTTGCTGGTGCAGTCCAAGTTCATTAAAGATGATTGAGAAGCGATCGGCGTAGAAGCATCTGGAGTACAACTTGATGTCGAGCAACCAGTCTCTTTCTACATCTGGTTCGGCAAATGGGAAGTACAGGAGATACTTACCGGCTTTATCTTCCAACTCCAATTTGAGCTTGGTACCCAATGCTGATTCATTGGCCATGTTGAGGATCTGTACGTCCACGAGAGACAGAGACGGTAGCTCATCCACAAACGACCGCTCCGGGTCATACCAGAACACCAGACGATGGTTCTCTTTGTAGAAGGCCTGCTCAAGGCCCTCTCGAAGCTGGTTCAGATTCATGACAGATCTCCCGAAGGAGAAAAGTCGATGTCTGCAAGATGGAGTAACTGCCCTTTAAAATCATAATCTCCTAATACAATACTCCAACGCTGTTCCATAAAGCTCAGCAAATCCAACCCTCTCTTGAGGATTTGGGTCGGGGTCCACTCCTGGCACTGAGCTACTTCGTTTTCTGACACTGAACCGTTGTAATAGCCAACACCGCCTCCGTTGTTAACCTTCTTGGGAAAGCCGTCATTTTGCAGGGCTGAGTTCTTTGAACGCGATAGTGGAAGCAAATTTCCCAAGGAATGAGTTAGGTAGCGCCGCTCCAATTCAGCCAAGTGACCAAAGCGCTCATTCCAATAGGCGTCATCTGGTGTCTGCGGAAAAATGTGTTCGAGAGTCACATGATCCTTTTTGTTCGATTTCAAAACGTCCCAAGAGAGTTTGCTGGTAGCCTGCCTACCCTTCTCTCTAAGCCACTGTTCGTGTTCAAACAAGAAATATCTAACGCCATCCCAGTGATAAAATCCATCCCTATCAAGCTCGTACTTTTCTTCAATGTGTGCCAGAAACTTTTCTGGATCATAGTATTTATTGATCCAGCGATTAATGGTCTCCAAAACTTCAACGATGGTCTTTTCACCCGTCAACAGATCACGAGACATACTGAAAAACTCAGTATCACCAGTGTTTGCTCTTCTCTGGCTTAAATTGAATAGGGTAAAGTTGTACCTTTCCGCAGTCTTTAATAACTCTGTTATTTGCTCAGGGTCTTGCTTTGAAACAAAAGCCGAAAGAATCAATGGTTTGAACGATCTAAAACTGAGACGCTCCAATCTATCAAGCCAAACCTTTTGAGAATCGGTAAGCTCATTAGACTGGGCATAATATGGATTATGCATGTAGAACCAGTAAACGATCGATTGCTGTAGACTGCGTACATAATCAGATATTTCTTCTATCTTGAGTGCATCATCAGGCGATTTTGGATGTGTAACATTTCTTGCACTGAATTTATCATCAAGCAGGAATTTTATGTAATCATCACCTTTTTTTCGCGTGTACTTAAAATACATCGTCCAATGATTACGAAGGAAAAGATTATCACTTAGTGGAACATCCGGGTTTTTCCCCAAATATTCATACATGGTCTTCCATGCATCGTTTATGTTGATTCTAAGCTGTTCTCGCCCATCGTTATCTTTGAACAAAGTCGAAATGTAAATCAATCTGTTTTTAAGTAGCTCTAAACTCGTAAGAGGCTTACCACGATTATTCATCGTTTCAAAAGTGACAAAGACATCAATTTCTTCATCAATTTCATACAAGTTGAACTTCAGCTTCTGGGTAAGCTTTTTATATATCAGCGCTATTTCATCAACTGACATATCTTTCAGGCGGTCCTTAAAGTAATTCTTTGCAAAGCTTAGGTTTCTCGTATACAACGTCTCCACAAACTGATTTGAGCCAGAATACTCACCAAATACCTTGGTCTTCATATACTCATCACTTGGGTTATCTTTTTCGTACCCAAATATAAAACTCTGCTGGAGCTTGTTGTCAGCCTCAAAAAATATAAACTGCTTTCGGATAGAGTTAATCGACTGATAGTTCAGCTCGGCATCTTTTGGGACAGATTCCAAGATGGCTTGCAGTAGGATCATCGACGTAGTTAGTCTCTGCTGCCCGTCAACCACATAAAACGGCCTGAATCCAACACCTTCTATTAACCAAAGATCCTTCTCCCATTTCTGATATAGGTTTGCTTTAACAGGCTCAAGGGTGATAACTCCTGTGTAATGAATTCGATCATTTTCAAGCTGAAGAATATCTTCCCAGAAGTCTTCAACTTGGTGCTCCTTCCAGGCATACCCCCTCTGATAATCTGGGATGCGGAGTAGACGGCGCTCAAAAATATCGCTCAGGCTATTTAATTTCATGACAGAACCTCCGGAGCCTCGCCGGTAATGGCCTTCACTTCTGCTAGAAGGTCACCGAACTTGCCGTAGTTGACCTTTACACCATCATCCAGATCCAGGCTTATTCTCTGGTCAGCGTAGTGGCGTAACTTTTCGTCGAACTCGCTCAACTCAGCCTGCTGCTTGTGCAGTTGGGCAATTTCTTTTTCAAGCCTCTTCACCTCTGCTGCCGAACCGCTGGCCTCTTTATCGTTTTCCAGCTTTTGAGCATAGGCAGCCATCTTCGCTGTCAGGGGAATGACGTACTCAGTACGCATACGCGCCAGCGTACCTTCGTTATACCGGTGCAGATAAACCAGGCACTCGAAAGCCTTTTGCTTGCCAGAGCTAAACAGCCAGTAAATTGGCCGTTTTTTGTAGGTCTTTAGATGGTCTTTATAGAACTGGGTAGACAGGTACCGGCGAATCGTATCCATCGTCGATTCGGATTTCTTCGGTTTGATCGCGTGCAGACAGAGGGACTCTGCTACAAAGTCGAGATTTTCATGAAGGTGCTCTTCTCCCCAAACGACTTTGACAAACTCTCGGAAGCGATTGGTTGCATCATCGGGGAACCATTCCTGGTCAGTTAGAGGGATGATTCCATCATCGTCGGCAGGGAAGGTTCTATAAGCACCTTCAGCTACCAGATCAGAAAAGCCTTCGTTGCCTGAATGGGCATAAACAAGACCATTACAATCCAGCGAATAACGGCCAATCATGCATCCAATCGAGTAAGATAATAGCTCTTCAATAAAATCCGATTTAGCAACACTATCTATAATCTCAGATTTGGCATTATCGCCATACTGGTAATAGATGTTTCTTCCCAAAGTGATTTCCGACATACGGACTTCAGGATTTAGCTCATTAGAAAGATTGAAATATTCTATAAATAATTCGTTATTCCTCTCTTCCAAGAATTTCATTCTTTCAGCAAGGCGTAACCAATTAACTCTCGCCTTTTCATATGAATCAAATATCGAGAATGAAGAACCTTTCAAACAAGCGAGCACAGGTAACTTTTTAAAATCCCACGATGTTTCGAAAGAATCCCAGTCATTTCTCGCTATTTCAACAAGCTCATTGCAATTCTCGTAAACCCTATCCTCATCAATAGCAACAATCGCTGGTAAAGAGGCAATATTTCCAGCTTGAACATGCAAGGTAGGATTTAGTGCACTTGTGATCACCGAAGTAACTTTAGATGCAAGATAACCGAGTATAACTAGGGCTTCACGATCTGATTTTGGAAATAGAGCCGGACCACTTGCATCAAAGGCAAACCCTGCTGGATAGTACCGCACACCAAGTTGTGAAAAACTGGTAACGTCAGTCCAACCGATCATCTCTTTGAAATAAAGCTCTTCAGATCTAACAGATGCTCGCCCCGTTGATTTTATAGCCGCGCCATTATCTTTCCAAAAGACTACCCAGTTCTGGTTGCCATACCATTTTCTGTACTCCCCGCCCTTGTTATAAGGCACCCAATCTTTGTTAGATAACGAGATAATGGAAATCTCGTGCCACAACCTGACAAATCTTTCGTTATCGGCAGTTGTCATGCCCCCTCGAACAGGCAGAACATTCCCCAATGAATTTGAATCTCCAAAAACGTTGACCACAGACTTACTAAGCCAATACGCAATCGGACTCCCTGGAATCTTTTTGAAATCATCTGGCTTAGCCTCATAAAACCAGCCACATTCAGGATTAGCTATTGCCTCCAGAGTTTTTGGCCCCTGATTCGCTGCGCCACGAAAATCTGAAAGACGGATATAAGAACCTGTATAGCCAGGCACATGTCCTTTTGTTATGGTAAACGTACAAATAGGAACCGTCGCCCCATCAAACCCCGAATATTCAAGCTGTATTAGCGTCGAGATAACCTCATCATCAATCAATTTGCTTCGTAACTGTTCGTAGCTTGAAATAAACATCCAAACAAATGGCGTCATGAAGCCAAGCTGCCCATGATCCTTAGCTAGTTGCAGATTTCTTATGATAAAGGCTGAAAATAAATCCTTTTCGTAACCAGAGAACCTAGCTTTTAATTCCTTCTTCACGTCTGGAGATTGGTACTTGCTGCCCATATAGGGAGGATTTGCCACAACTGCTTCGTATTTTTGCGCTAACAATACTGCCTGATGGACATATGGAAGCAATTGGCTCGCTGCCGACTTTTGCATCGAGTCGCCTGAGTTATCCAATTCGCGTAGAGTGACAAAAAGCTTCTTCAACTCCTCGCAATCATCATGGGGAACGTCAATCAAGGAGCCAAACGTCTTGGCTTGTTTAAATCTCTCTAAGGTTCTCTGAAGCAACTGGTAGCGGCTGTCTGCTGCAAAAGAACTAAGGTCATGCTGCTCCTCTTCAAAGAGCCCTTGCGAAGTTCCGCTCTGCCATTCTCCGGTCAAGTTCAGTGATTTCCAGAGAGAAGGCAGATTTACATTGGCACTTTCCTGTAACGACAGTACGTTCAAACGGATGTTACGACTGAAAATTCGACGATCGTCTTCTCTCGCCAGCATCATCAACGCGAATCCAGCCAATTGTCCGGCTCGATCATCAATATCCAGACCAAAAAGATTGTTTTCAAGAATGAGTTGAGGAATATCGCGAGTTCGGTAGCCTCGCTCTTCATAAATAGCCTTTAACACCTTGTAGGCCTCAATCAAAATATGACCGGACCCACACCCGCTATCAAGTACTTTCGTTGACTCTGGTGTAATCTGAGAAGGAGTAATTTCAGAAAGGCGAGCTTGAACTTCCGAGGTTTGCTTGGCAGGTTCAATGTAGTATGGCATCTTCTCCTTGAGCGGAGAATCGGGATACGTCTGAAGCCACTGGCGACCCACAGTGTTTTGAACCATGTACTGAACGATCCAGTTAGGCGTAAAAAGCTGTGTCGCGGCTGGAATATCTTCGTTCTTAACTACCTTGCCAATAACCTGATCTTTTTTCTCGGAAATATAGAACTGGTAAAGCCAGCCAATAATCTCAATGTACTCCCAGTCTTCATCAGGAACACTGGCAACAAGGTCACGAATCAGTGAGTCGGTCTTGGTCAGATTTTCTGGCAACAGCAGCTCGGATTCATCTGCTACCGCCTCAAACAGAAATGGCATTGCTTGGTGCAAGGCATGGCACTGGGCCAGTAACAGCTCACGGTAAAGCTCTTCGTCTTTGGTGCCATCAAGCTTCAGTTCTCTAACCTTGGCCTGGTCCAGGCCGGGCAACTCGACATCCAGACATTCTTCCAGTATTTGGGGCACACCGGCACTGCCGTCAGCCGCGCTCCCCTCTGCACTACTAAGAACGCGACGCCCATGGTCAAGAAACCCTTTGCGTTCCATGTAGCGAATAGCGCACAGCCGGTTGAACCAGCTATAGGCCACATGCTCCATTACCTGGTCGAAGCCTTGCTGCTCGATGCGCTTTACCAAGCGTTCACGAGGTTTGATAACCAAAGCCGGAAACGGTCTATCACCAATTAGAACCAGGTCGCCCTTCTGCTCCGCTGGCTCGATTTTCTTTTTCGTGATCCCATACTTCGCAGCCTGTTTACTCATGGCCTCAATAAAGGCTTTCCGGGCTTTGGGTGCGTATTTTTTTACGTTACTGGTGTTCATAGTCTTCCAAATATCCGTTTTGTCACTGGGTGTAAGTGATCAATAAATTGGGGGTATCGGTTTGCAGGCTCAACGAGCGCTTGCCAGGGGTTAGGGTTAACACGCTGGCGTCATCTTCCAGTTCATCCATGGCAGTGCCATGGCGCAGGTGTTCGCACCAATAGCCATCGGTAGCAAGTGCTATGGCTGTGTCAACTGGCCATTGGGCGGTGATCAATGTGGGCCGAGTAAACCGGCGTGCATTCAGTGATTGCGTCAGGGTATGGTTAGCCGCCTCCTGTTCTGCCACTGTCAGAACTGCGGCCTCAGTGCCCTGCCACGCCTGCAATAACGGCGAGCTTTCCAGCCGGTGCGGTGTATTCAGCCACTCAATCGCACCGCTCTGGTCGCGCAGACCAATACGACAATCGCCGCTATACCACCAGCGCAACTCCCCGGTTGTGGTATTGAGGATCAGCACGCCGTAGCTGGCGATGTCGTGGAGATAATCGGCCTTTAACGCCTTCTGTTGTTGCGACAACAGCGTGAGCAGGGGCTCTTCGGTGGTTAATACCGTATCCGGCCCTCGATCAGCTCGATGGGCTTTTCGCATTGCTGCCAGGCAGCTATCGGCCCAATAGGTGGCCAGACGCTTACCCTGGCTGTTAATTCCAACCCGTAAACGGCCCGCTACCGCTCGCTCGGCGGCGTCCACAATCACTGCTACGAGGTATGGCCCGGTATAACCCAGCGCGACGGCATCGCTGTTGTAGTGCCGTTGTTGTCCTTTGCGACTGGTCCATGCAATCTTCATCCTGTCGCGCTACCCCTGACTCTCTTCGGGGTAGGCCGCCAGTGCCTCCAGCCTTTCAAAAATGAGGCTTTCCCGATCCTCACTGCCTCGCGCCTGACTTTGAACGGCATATTCGAAATTGCCATCCTCCAGCAATTGTGCCAGCTCTGTTGCGATGTACTCCTGCACCTCTGCCGACGCCTGGCGGACCTCACCCAGTAATTCTTCACGGCCATCCACCAGGTTGAGGATGTCTTCAATATCGCGACTACCCAGGGCATAGCCATCACCCCGGCCCTTGTAGGCCTCCAGCTTGGTGGCCAGAAAATACACAGGGGTGACGAGCTGAATGGTCAGATCGGGAGTCAGTGCGTGGGCAGTTGCCGTATCCATGGCAGCCTGATACCAGCGATTGCCGAACCCCAGCACCTCTTCGTCATCGGGCATGAAATCGACCCTCAGATCCCCCAGTTGCATGGCACAAATGGGGTGAGTTTCACCGGGAATGGCCATGGGGATGGTAAAGCCCTGCTTCTGGAGTCGCTGCTGTAGCGCATGGAAGCCCAGGTAACCCATGGTATGTACGATCAGATCAACATCATCGGTGTGCCGCACCTGCTCCTTGGTAAAGTCATCAGTCAGCAGTAACCCTGTGGTACAGCCACCCACAAAGGTCATCTGCTGGCACAGTTCTGGCCCCAAGGCTTTGGCCACCTGCTCTAGCATTTTTTGAAGCACCGGTAATGCCGCCATTATTTAGCCCCCAAGCGCTGCTTTAACAGATCTGCCGCCAGATTCGCCTCGCGAGGCTGCCCTATGCGAATGGCATCCACCAGAGCCAGAAGCGCATACATTTCCGGGTCCCGCCTGACCGCATAAGCAACAGATTTACACAGTGGCTCTATGGCCTGACCTTTGGTGTTGCCCCTGGCATCGGGCCATACAGGGACAAATTCCCCGGCACTCATGAGTTGCTGGTTCAGTACCGGAGCAGCAAAGGCCGTGGCAATACCTCGGGTGATTTCACCCGGCTTGGCAGGAAAGACATATTTAAGACCGTGCACAATAAAACCATACAGCGCCTGCACATTCGCCCGTGGTACGCCAGACTTACGGTCTTTTTTGGCCAAGCCCACATCAATGCAGCGGTTAAGGGCCAGGTTGATCTGGGATTTGCTGATGCCAGTCTCCTCTTCCAGGCTCCGTGCGGTATAGCGGGATGCGATGTCTTTTTGCTCATAAAACCGATGCTCAGGCAGGATCAAACGACTGCCATCTGCATCCCACCCCTCCCAATCCTGCCAGTCTTCCCAATCGACAGACTCAACAGGCGCTTGCTCGGACGCCCCCGAAGGCAGTTCTTTCCGGTGCAGAGAAACCAGCTTTAGCAGTAGTACGATGTCTTGACCTTTCACTGGGGGCTCATCCTCTCTATCTCTTTCGCTAACCCAATTCCATCCCGACCAGCATTGTCCCACGTCCTAGGACGCGGGACAATGCTTTAAGGCTGCACCGAGATTTAGCTAATAACAAGCAGGTCACAACCATATAGCCTCCTGCTCCAAGGCCGCGCCTTCGGTCCTCAAGGTTGTAATCAAGCGGTGAAGTTCGGCACCCTGTGCCGTTTGAGAGGGAATGGCTTGGCTTAGGTAGCTCACTGCGGCATCAAAGTCGCTTTTGGTATCTCGCCATATGGTATTGCTGCCAAAGGTTTTCAGCTTGGATTGCCAATCGGGCATGAGCCACAGGCTACAGCGATCCCCTAAGCGCTGATGTAAGCGGGCATAATTCTGCAACCCCACGCCATCGTAATCCGGGAAGAGAATGACCTCTGGCACCCGCTCAGATGCGCCAAGCCAGTCCAGCAGGTTGTTATTGATCTGCCCGCGATACCAGTGAACCGAGGCTTGGCCGTTATGTGGCAGGCCGATTTTTTGCCGATCTGAGTTTGGCAACCAGTCGAGACGGTCAAATAGCGCCTGGTTTTCCACCAGCCACAGGGGTTGAGCGCTACGCCAGGTGTCACTTGGCTCAACTGCCAGTGCCGCCACACCATAACGTGCCGTAGCATCGCTGAGGTCCAGTTGGCTGTCATCATCACGCCAATTCACTCGCTCACCACAGGCGCGCATCAGCAGGTAGTACGCCGCATGCCGGTGCCCCCCGCTCTTACTGTTGCGGTAGGCAGCAATATTGGCCGCCCGATTGGGCACGGAATCGGACAGCTCCTCCAGACAGCCAGGACTGAGGGAGCGCAGATGCTGTTCAATCACCTGAGGCTGGACGACCTGATAGGTTATACCTCGGCCAGATGTCCGGCAGGCAATGGCGTGGGTCTGCTGGATAAATTGATCTAAAGCCTTTCTTTGTGCCGCAGTGAACTGCGACGCAGCAACCGGTCCATCGGTGGCTTTAGCCATACGCTGTAATGCTGCCAACAGCGCTTTCATGAACCCACTCCAGACCGGGTTCCACCGCTATCCGTTGCTAGAGGCTCCAGAATGTGCCAGCTTTCACGACTGATATGGTTTCGGCCTTGATGTTGGCTGATAGGCACGCAATAACGCGCCGTGGTCAGCGGAGAAGGAGAAGCAAAAATGAGCGAGAAGCCAAACTCTGCTGCCGTCTCAATGAGACTGGCCTGGTTACGGGTATCGAGAGCCAGCGCTTCGTCCAGGTAACAGATGGCTTTCACCCGGTGGCGCTTGTCCTGCATAAGGTGCAACATGGCCAGTCCGGTTATGAGCTTGGCCATTAATACCGTGCCATTGGATGCAGCGCTATCAAGATCGTCAAAGGATTCCGGGGCCTGATCTTTCTTACCAACAACGAAGCTGAGCCGGAAAAGGTCTGCCACCCTCAGCCCCTGCCGTGCGTTGCACTCATCGATCAGACGCTGCCGCGCTCTGTCCAGCTGTACGTCATCCAATACGCTGGCCTGATTGAACAAGGTAAAGGTTTCACCTGACTCCACTTTTTCAGCGGTCTCAATCAGAGTATCAATGGCAGACACCAGGCTTTCGTCATCTTGGGCTTCAATCTTAAAGACGGTGAGATCCGATAACTGCCGAGCGCCGATGAGCGAGTTAAATTCACGCATTCTCCGCTTTAAGCTATAAAGCCCACTACGTAAGTCGCGCAGGCTGGCGGTTACATTCACCACTGCACTGCGAGCACGGCGCTCCAGCGCTTCGGCTTCACGCGAAAGCTGATGACGGAAATTGATCAAGGCATCTATTTCAGTTTCGTCGTTCTCGGCATACTGAAATTTGGTCAGGCCTTTGTGGTGAAGCTCGCTTAGCATCCCACTGATCTCGCCATCCAACCGTAGTAACTGTTGGCATAAGCGCTGGTAATCCGTCAGGGCCTCAGCAAGATTCTCAAGTTGTACCTGTGAGTCACCCACCCATGGCCTGTGGGGTTGATCAGCCAAATAACTGAAGCGTTGATCGGTATCCACACGGCGATTGCGGAGTTCACTGATTCGCTGATGCTTACCATTCAGCGATGACTCGTCCTGGTTTAGCTTAGTCGCCTTTTCATCCAGCGTTTTACTAGCCTGCTCCGACTGAACCAGCAGGTTGTTAATCTCATGCTGCCGTGCTTCACCAGAAGCTAAATGAATCTCACGTTCTGGCTGCTGCTGACGCAAGAGAAGTAACTGATCAAACGCTTTAAGGGCTTGCTCTACAGAAGTGAGCTGGCCATACAGCTGACCCTTCTTTTCCTTGGCTTTATCTAAAGAGTTGGCGGTATCTAACTGCTTAAGTAGATCGCTATGCTGCTCTGTTAATTCACTATGGCGCTGCTGAATTTCCGCAGCACTTTTGACAACATACTGGGGCGTGAGAGATTCCAGACTGAAAGACAGCCCCTCCATTTTCCAGTGATTGGCATCCATTTGTGTCAATGCACGACTTAGCTCTTTCGTATCAAGATCAAATTGGTTAGCACCCAGCGTCATCACTTCCCGGTTAAACAGGCGGTTTAACACTCCTAATTGATCTTCAGGCAGATCCACACTTAGACGTTGCCAGAGATTATCTGACAAAGTATCCAACTCTCGAGCCAATGCCTCTTGCTCTGACAGGTTGCGCTTAATATCTCGCTCAATTTGACTGGGTGTTCGGCTGCTCACCAGACCAATTTGCGTGGTTATGGCATCATATTGTTGTTTGATTTCCGCTTGCTGCTGCTCCAGATCCTCCCGGCCCGAGATCAACGCAAACTGCCGCTCCAGCTCGTTTTGACTCTCCTGCTGACTAGCCAGAGACTTTAGCTTTACAGCCAACTGAGTTTGTTCCGCAATCAGTTTCCGATCATTACCCAGCCTGTCTCGCCGTTCATCGTCCAAGAACTTTTGGGCTTGCGCTATCTCACTGCATTTATCCGTATAGAATTGCTCCCACCCCTCCAGAGCTACCTCTATATGGGGGCGCACAGCCAGAATTTGGCCCCGCACTTCAAGTCGCTGATCACGGTTTGATTCTAATGCATCAATACGAGCTTGCTGATTGACAGCAATTTGATACTGCTCCCGCTCAACATTGATCTCGGCGAATGCCTTATCCCAGGCTTGCTTAAAGTCGATAGCGGAATCAGTGACATCATGCTTAAAAATTTGCAGCAGGTGCTCTTTCACATCCTGTGACTTTAGTTTATCCAGACGTAGAGTCCGGGTTAGCACTCGCTGATAAGCATCGGAGTCTCTGCTATTTTCCAGGCGAAACACGGTAAAATCCGGCTCATTAGCAGCGCGTTTAACTCGCCCACCGTAAAGAATATTGGCGAAATCACTCGGACTATAGGTAAAAACGGATTTACCGTATTGAGCAAGATGTGCGATTAACTCAGGCTGAGCGACCAATTTCCCGTCATTGGTCCGAAACTCGTCGACGTTGAGCTGCCCTTTGTAGGCAAAATATTGATAGTCATGGCTGACACCTTTGCCGACACACCCAAGAACGACTGTGCCGATATTAGGCAGAGTCGCCTCCAGCAAAATATAAGCACTGTTATTGGGGAAATAGAACTGGCGGCTTTTATCCACATCATGAGCACCAAAGTCCATGCGCCGCTTATTAATGATCAGGAGAAATTGTAGAGCATTAATCAGACTGGTTTTGCCGGTATTATTGGGGGCGATGAGGGAGACAGATTCATCCAGAGGCAATTCCGCTCGGGAGTACCCGGCACTGCCCAACAACACCAATCGCTGAAAACCGGAAAAGTCGAATCGCTGCATGGCTGTGTCTACGCGCATGGTCTTTGCTTTATCGCTCACAGCTGTTGTCTTATCGCTCAGGGCTGTTGTTTTATCGCTCAAGGCTGTATCACGACTCACGGATTTCCTCCTGATCGCTATCCAGCGCAGTGCCTTCATCGCCCAGCCCAAAATCATCATCAATGCCAGCTGCCAGAGCTTCGAAGTGATCAAGGTATCGGTAAACGGCTGGCAGCAAATAATAAGCACCAGCGTCGTTAGACATGAAGCCAAATCGCTCTGCCGTTTTCGCTATATCCGGAAAATCGTCCAATGATACCCCTTCCGCCGCTAAGACTTCTTTATGCTGACTGTAGGCTTCTTCCAATAGCTCTCGATCAATACGCCAATCCGTAAACCGACGTAGTGGCTTGCCTGCATCGCCTTGAAACTCAAATATCACCATGAAAAAAAGTGCTAATCGCCGCGTATTCTGATTAGACGATGTACTGCTCTCTGTATTGTGAAACCAGGCAAAACCGCGACTATCGACCCTCAAGTCATACCCCAACGACGAGAATAGTATCTCGTAGGCGTCACGCTCCTGCTCCAGGTTCGCCCACAACAAGGGCTTGGATGCGCGGTTGATATGCTCACCATTTTTGCTAAGCCGAGTGAAAATTTCGGCCAAACAACTTAGTTTTTCTAGGTTAACCGTTGTCATGAGGCCTCCAGCTTGTGCGGGTGGTGATAAACCCGCAGGCTATTCAGTTCGGTTACCACTTCTTCGGGTTGCAAGTCGCTGCGCCAGTCTGAAGAGCGAACCAGCTCGTGATAAAGCTGTAGTACTAAAGCATCTGGCAAGTGACCATAATGTTCACTCAGCCAACTCATCAGGTGATCAACCGGCAATGATCGCTTTAAATGTTCGATCACAGCTGCTTGATCTACCCACTCGTGGAAATCCAATTGGGCAGATTCATCAGGCTCTGGAAACGGCTCTGCCACAGGCTGGTAGTTTTTCGCTTCGGTGATGATCGTCAAGACCTCATCACCTACAGAGATCCTGGAAAATCGCTCCTGACGGCACGAAGGCAATCTTTGCCCCTCAAACTCCAATGGAATAGAGCGACGCAGGCCGCGCTTTCTGACCTGACCAAGTAGCTTACTGATCGATGAGGCGAGATTGCTGTGAGCCCGAAGCTCTTCCCTGAGGGGCAACAAGGTATCCGCGCATTGCTGAGAAATCGTCCGGCCTATACGCCTTAATTCCTTCGCCTGATAGGAAACCTGCCTGATTTGGCGGCGATGACTGTAAAGCGCACCCTGAACACTGAGTTTCTCATAGATCACTTCCAGCGCTTCATCGGCACCTTCCAGGTACCGATAAAAGGTTCCATCTGGTCCTGAGTCCATCATTTCATTCATGGGCTCGATGTATTGATCGTATGCTTCCAGTACCCGGCGGTAGCGCCTGGCGAGAGGCATAGCACTATCGGCAGACCGTGCCTGCTCGGCAATATCCAAAATGGCGTCACGATCCTGGTGAAGCTGAAGACTGATTTGCCGGAATAAATCCCCCAGCTGTCTGGCTGATTGACGCAGTTGATCATTATCACCGTCGGCCAGCGCTTGGTTCAGAGATTCAGTTGCCGTGCGTATGGCCGCAACCCTTGCCGCCAATACAGAAGACAAACCCAATTCATGCTCATGGGTTAAGCCACGAACAAACTCAAGTACCGTAGGGTTAACAACAAGATCCCCTGAGCGGGGAACAAGTTGCAAGAGATCCGCATTGAGCAGTGAGCGCAATACTGCACTTGGCTCACTGTTATCCGGGTCTACTTTACCGACCAAATGTAGTGCCTGCTCTTCATCCAGCTCTGGATGGTCACGACTGACACGCACCATGACCTCAACCAGCTCCCAGTGCTGGTGCAATTGGTATACAAGACTTCGAGGATTAGCCACTATTTAGTCCCTTATGGCAGAGTTACGGTGCTGGATAGGATTCGATAACCGTTATCGAATCCGCACTCGTTTACCCATTCGTACCGTGGTTATGAGTTCCAACTTCATTGCCTCAACAAACTTCTCGACAGAGGCTTCATCTTCCAGAAAAACCCCTGCTCCTATCTTGTCCACAAAACTTGCCGCGTTAACTTCTGTAATCGGCTTCGGTTCAGCAACCTTAGGTGGAACAGGTTCGGGGCTCGGGGAGGTTCCGCCTCCTGACACGCCACCTGTATCAACGGGAGAAGGGTCAACTTTGCGCTGACGCTCAAGCTCTGCTTTTACTGCCATGCCCAGCTCATAGAGAGCTTCGTCAAATCGCTCACCAGCGATTTCTGTTTGTAGCATGAAAATGGAGGCGATACTGGTTTCAACCTCCAGATCACTTTTAACCAACTGTAAGGGGCGCAGCAGTCGATTACTCAATTCTGGAGTCGCGATACCACTCTTTTGAATCTCGTCAGAAAGCTGACTGATTTTCAGATCAACTCGCTCCATAGCGTACTGACGCTTGTCATCGAGCAGTTGGTTGTTTACACCATCGACCGTGCTAATGAGAGGTGCCACACGATGCAACATACCGTAAGGCGCCGAATTGGATTCAATTGAACGCAATTCTTCCAGTGCTTTTTTGGCCTCAGGCTCCTTTTCCAGCGCCTGCCGATTTTTGTCAAAATGCGTTAGTGCTGACTGGAGTTGCTGCCAGGTATGGAGCTGATTCTTAAAAAACTCATGAAGGTCGCGATAGTCCTCTTCCAGATCCAGATAATCATCTTTCTTCGCGACAACCTCTTTGAAAAAGTCGAAGCTATCATCATGGTGTAGTAGGCGCTGTAAGATGAGTATGGACTGTTCTATAACGGACCTGCCGGGAAATCGGCCAACGTCGGTTTTACTTTTATAGGATTTAAGATTCCTGAGCCATTCGCCCAGGTGGGTATTATAAAACTCAAAAAGCTCTTTTTCGGGCGCAGGCCCCATGCTGGAAAACAGGTCCTGCGTGAGATTTCTCGCCTGTTTGAGTACGGCCTCGTCCGTTTGACGTTTCTTGATAATGGAAACTTCACGGCGGCGGCGGCTATTCTGCAAAGGCTCCAACGCCTCTTTAACTGCCAAGGTACCACCACCCAACTGGAAAGAAATACGACCTGCCGCTGCCAATCGCCCAGTAATTAACAAGATTTCCGCATCAGGCCAGCCGAATGGGCGTTTGGAGAATCGATCAACCAAATCAGATACCAAAATACGATCAGAGCCAGAGGCCCTCAGTGAGATGTACTGTTCTACCTCTTGAGTCGCTTTAGGATTACCCTCCTCGCCATTGAGCAACAACCCCATTTGACCAACATCATCGAGTGTCAAAACAACGTTGAGCTCGCGCCAAGGATCTTGCTGGTAAACCTTGATATAGCTCAGCTTGGTGTACGTATTCTCCAGCAGGTAGCGGCAGGCCTCATCAAGCTTGGTAAGTGCATTGGATGAAGACAGTGAAAGGTGCTGACCAAGGGCGTAGACTTCCGCTTTCAACAGCATGTCTTCCATTCGGGCACGCAGGCGCTTTTTACGCTCTTGGTTCTCCCGGCCACGATCGGCAAGAATACGGGTAATGTCCGCCTGGGTTCCGTCGTCATTCAGACGAATAAACTTGTTGGTCTTCAGCCAGGTGCGGAGTTCACTGAAGAACTGCTTATCATCACCCAGCTTAATGAGGATTTGACCTTCGCCCTCTGCACTCTTGTTAATGCAGCCAGCCTCAGAGTATTGGCTGTAATCAGTGTCCAGCGGTGACACCACTTCCACTTTCAGGTCAGCTTCGTACTTACCGTCCAGGGTATGCCCATCCAGGTACCGGCCAATGCTGTAGTCCATCTTGTTGGGCTGATGCCGGTATTTATTAGTGTCTCGCAGAAGGTCTTTGAAAATCAGGTTGCTCAGTTCTTTGTTTTCTTCCGAGCTGGCAACGTCAGTGGCCTTAATCTTCTGAGTAATATCCCGCTCTTCGTTGGTCAGGAACAGGAACTCATCACCATTACGGGTAATCAGGCTTTCCTTCTCCAAACGCTGGAGGCTCTCCTCGATACGTTTGCGTAGCGCCAGCTTGTCATCGTCGATTTTCTCAATCGACAGGGTGACCAGGTTATCGAGCGTTCCTTTGATCAGATCTACATACCGGATCATGAACAAGGTGCGGAGCATCTGAACATCGAAACTGTCCAGCGTGGGATTTTCACCAGCCTGATCGATGGTACGCTTGACGGCTGTATCCAAGAAGCCCTCAACGGCGCTATAGAAGCGATGCATGGGCACGAGGGCTCCCACCTCTTCCTTGGCGATGGAGCTGGCGGCCATTTGGAAGGCGTCCAGCATCGACCGTTCACCGTATGCCAGGTGAGCCCCGGTGGCTCCAACTTTACGGATCTCCTCAAAAACCTTCTGTACCAACTGGAAATGGTATGGCGCAAACGGATAGTTATTGACGAAGCTATCTGGACCATCAAAGTTCTTGAGCGTAGGCCCGGAGCGATCGAAGGTAATTTGGTTCTTCAGAATGTCGCCTTTCTGGTCGAACACGGACTTGAGCATGTCCGCCGCTTCCGGTGTTTTGCGCAGCAAACGCTTCTGGATAACCTCATCGGTATTCGAGCTGGACAGCGACAACCTGGTCTTGAACCGACCGGCAATCTTGGAGAAATCGTTGGCTTTTGAAGATGACAGCTCTCCCAGTACCGCATCCATATCGGCCTGAGAGGTCACTATGATCCAGGCTCTGCCCTTACAGATAGTGCCCAGGTTTTCCGTAATAGTTTGCAAGGTCAGCATCAAGCGAGTATTGCTGCCAATGAACTGACCGACTTCATCCACCAGGAACAAGATCCGGTGTTTCGGATCTTTGCTGTCCAGGTACTCTTTGACCCAGTGACAGAAATTCTCCACGGAAACGCTGAAAGTCTCTTCGGACTCTTCAAACCATTTATGGGCAGCATCTGGCGACAGGTTCAATGCCTTGGAAATGGCATTTTCTACGTCGTCCTGATAGAACTGATAGCCGTCACGCTCTTCGAGCCAGGAATGGCCACTGGATTCTTCAAAAGCGACTTTGAAGGTTTCATAGGCGCCTTTCTGTGCCAAATGGCGCTCCATGTGCGCGATGTGCGGGTGATCGCCGCTAAAACCCTGATGTTCATTGAAAACTCGCAGGAAGACGTTGAGGATAGGATTGCCGTCATCGTTTGAGCTGGCCTTACTGTCAATATTGAACAAAATGACATCAGCATGACCACTAACCGCTTTATCAATATCAGCCCGGATAAAAGCATCGCGGATCTTGTGCTCATCAAAAAACTCAACGGCACTGCGCTCATTATCTTCTGCATCCCGCGCCACCTTATTGGCCAGAATGTAGGATAAGGTCTTCAGGAAGTGCGATTTACCAGAGCCAAAAAAGCCAGAGATCCACACCCCTACCCGGTTGGCAATGGAGGGGTCGTTGAGATCGGTACCATAGGACTGGAAGAAATCCCGAAAATGCTTCTCCAGCTCATTAGTGACCACGTACTCGTCCAGTTCCTGGTAGACCGTAGCATCGTCATCCTGGTCAGCCTTAACAACACCGTTAATTGAGCGGTCCAGTGGCTTTAAAAAGAGTTCTTTGATGTTCATAGTGTGTTGATTCCCCTGAAATTCCTTATTAATTGGTCGCTATCGCTTACGGAACCAACCTGAAAGCTCTGTAGTAATTGTTGCTGGGTATTCTCCCGAACAGGCTCATTGCCTGGCCGTTGTATTGGCCGGGATAAAACAGGACGACAGGCTTATGCCCCAGCAGAGAATGAAGGCTGTTTAGCAGGTTGTGTGCTCGCAATAACGGCCAAACAGAACCCACTCCAGTAATGAAGATGATGTCCTGCTCGGTAGCGGAATGTTTTTCTGTCAGGTAAGGCGCGAATTTGTCCATGTGCAGCGGCCCTTTCAGGGCTTTCATCAAGGCCTCATCACCTTTGACCTTCTGCATCTCTATGGCTTTATCAACGAAGTTGCGATCGGCAAGATAACCGACCAGGCACTTGAGAAGATTGATGTTAACCACCTTCAATTGGCTATGCTTCTTGGCCAACATGACTTCAAGGAATTCGATGTACTCTCGAACCCCAAGCTCTTGCTCAGGCTCGTAATCAAATATCCAGAAGCCAATTTCATTTCCCAGTCCCTGCCCACTCAAAAACTCTGGGGACAGAATCTTGTCTGGTATCTGATTCAGCCGGTCATGTAGTCGTTGATCCATAGTACTTATCCAATAAAATCTGCGGTCAATGCACTTATCGCGTCCATGCCGACACTTCCATGCACTTTTTAATTCTGTGTTTGTAATGCTCTTCGAGCATGGTTTTGACTTCAGGCCTTACCACAACATGCTGTAGTTCAAGCTTTCGTGTGCTCTTCAGGTACCCAACCTCAGCGAGCATACGAAACACCACCTGCCCCATTTTCTTTTTCGTAGATTCCTTCCAGTCGCAAATGGCCGGATCTCTATGCGACCGGTCTTCGAGAAATTCCGCCCAAACAAACGCATCAAGATGCTCAGCTCTCGACATGTAGGCATCACGAAGTACCGTCTCCATAAACTCAACCAACAAAAGGTTTCGCTCCAACGCGCCACAGAAGGCAACCTGTGTGGCCAACTCGTCATCACCATCTCTCAACGCTCGCCAAAACTCCGGCTCCAGACGCTCAAGTCGCTTGCGAATCGCCGTGGCATTTCGCTTTGCTGACGCTGGCGTGCGTTTTTGCAGCACGTTTTCTACACGGATTGCTTCATCCCACTGTTCAGGTGTTAGACTGTCCATTAGCAAACCAGCAACGATACGGCTTTCCCTCACCATCAGTGAGCCACCCGCCATGTCACTGTCATAATGGAACTGCTTTATCAAACTCAACCTCCCCTAAGACTCTGAGTCAAACAAAAAAGGACTCAGCCTCTTTCGATCTGAATCCAGTAGGATGATGGGGAACTTAAACTCATCGGCTGCTTCATCAACGGTGATTGCCGCCTGATAACGCTGCAAGGTATAGTGTGCCAGTGCTTTTCTCACCGAAATCTGTAACCGACCATCCGGCATACCAAAGTCCTTCTCTACCAGCGCCTTCTGCCCATCGTTTAACTTCGGATTTGGCACAATGGTCAAAAGGATCTGCTCATTCCACAATGAGTCTTGCAAGGGGTCTGGAGATCGCTCTGTAGCAGGTTTTGGTGTCCGGTCTATCCTGGACAGAATGAAGTCACGGAATTCACCACGCTTGTGGCAGTACGCACGAACATGCCAACGGAACCCTGTGTAAACCAGTGTGTGCGGAGAGATAACTCGCTCACTCCATACCGGGTTGGTCATCGAGGCGTAGAGAACTCTAATGCTCCCTTTGCAACGACAAGCCTTGATAACCTCTCTAACAACCTCAGGACGGACCGACCTATCCGGTAGTTGTACAGATGCGAAATTCAAGTCTGTCTCTAACGTGACTGCCATTGATTCACTGACCAACCCCGAAACCATATCCAGATATTCGTTGATATGACCAGTGGTCAAAACGGGCCGAAATCCCGGCTTTGGGACATAAGCCTTAACAGCCCGGTCGTGCATCAGGGAGTCAGGATTATGGTTAGCCATATACCGCTTAATATCGGCAGATGCCTGCTGCCTGCTGACCCCAAACCAGTCCACAAGCCTATTGGTCACAAGCCTTCCTTCCCAATAGGCCAATAGCTCAATAGCCCTCAGTCGAAGTAAAACTTCGTGCTTTTCAGCTCCCATATCCCCAACCCTACATTTTATTGTTCGCCATTGTGCCAAAGGGTTGACAACATGTAAAATAATAGTACAGTAAAGTTTCTTTACATTAGATTGAGGATATAACCATGGCAACAAATCCCCCCAAGGGCGACGGTCACCGCAATGGCGCGGTTCGTGGTCGCTCCCAGACTCAAACCCCGTCCGGCAATTATGTAAAGCGGGATACGGCAACCGGCCGTTTTATGGATGTGAAGACCTCCAGCAAGGGCCCGTTTAAGGGCGTAAGGAAGGAAAAGTAGTGAACTGCCCCCGCAGTTCTGGGGGCTAACCTAATGGCGGATAGCGGAGGCTTCCCAATGGTTAAAATCCAAGGTGCGGTCGTCAAAGAGCAAGGTGTAACGTTTGCGATCACTATAGTGAAACAGCACATCTTGAATTCACAGATGCAGTGTCAGCAGGCGGCTCAATCCTTTCAGCCCCTGTTTCCGGGCATGCCTATTGTGCTGATGGGGCAAGACTCACGCGGCACTCCGAGCTACTGGGGCCGGAGAGATATTGTGAATTTTCTAAGGAACGTCCATCCAAGTCGCATCCCTTGGAAAGAATATACATTCAACTGAGGGAACTGTGATGATCGATATTTCTTTTGAAATAAACGGCAGAAAGGTGTCACCACGCAATATGGGCAATGCCCTGGAAGCAGCTGTTTTACAGTCTGTACAGGAGTCGATCAAAAAGACTGTTGGCTCAGCGCGATGCCCTACTCACGGCCAAACGCCGAAGATTAAAGTGAAGGGGCGCAAACTCGACTCCCTGAGCTTCGAAGTTTCCGGGTGCTGTGACCAACTCATCGAAACCGTAAAGAAGAAACTGAAGTAGGTATTGGAGAAAAATGAACGGACCAACACACCAATTCGCCGGTGCAATTGCAGCGCTGGCTATCACTCAGAGTGACGCGGAGGATAAAACCTCAGTGTTGCATCATCCAGCCGCGGCGGTACCCATAGGTGCTTTTCTCGGCAGATTACCCGATATGATCGAGCCGTCATTGGGTAACCCTAACCATCGACAATTTTTTCACAGTGTCGCCGTGTTGGGCTTGCTGGGAACCGGGATGTACAAGCTCTATCACTGGGACCCGCAGGACAACCTCGAAAGGGCACTAAGAGGATTATTGTTGCTAGGCGGGGCCGCGTATCTGAGCCATCTGGCGCTGGATGCTTTAACCAGCAAATCGCTGCCAATTCTCGGCAAACTATAAGTGGCAGAGCTAAGATTTTTAGTCCAACAGCGCTATGCTCAATCTGAGCTGGAATAGCCTGCAGATGGAGTCTGCCGATGAATACTGCCACCCGCATTGCCCATATTCTCAGAGCCAGTGCTGCTTTGCTCGTAACCGCTGTGGGCATTCTATTCAGCGCCGATGACGACGAAAGCGAAGACCGCCCCTTAGGAGATGGCTCAGACCGTTTTGGGGATCACAATTTTCGTACTGGACGTATGGATTCTGGAACTGATCCAGATGGCTGGTATGAGGAAGACTTGTAACAACACCCTATTTCTTCTTCATCCCTTTTGAGACGGCTATTTTGCCCAAACTGCCGCCCTGCCTTCCTGCATCATCAGCAGGCCTTGCGAGCGGGGAAGTAGCTGCAGTGATAGAGCGCCCTATATTCACCCCCGCCCACGCCATCATCCCACTCCACAGCAGCGGCAATCCCAGATAGAGGCTGGTGGTAATCATATTCAGCAGCATGCGCTTGGCATCGTGTTCGCCGGGGTTGGCGAAGATCTGCAGGAAGACGTTGACGTCCGGGTACATGGACAGAATCAGGTTCTGATCCACCCACATGGCCAGATACCAGAGCACTGTCCAGAATTTGATGGTGAAGATCGCCATGCCGCCCACCACCATCATGGCGATGGAGTAGCGGGACAAGACCACCACCAACGGTAACAAGGCATAGATGCCCAGCAGCATAATGGCCTGCACCATGGGCAATGACTGTAGCACGGCAGTCATGGTGACGGAAAACAGGGCCGAAGCGGTGACCACACCACCGGTCGCCAGGCCGCCTTTGACAATATTTCCTGCCGTATTGAACAAACCCGAGCCGGAGGCATTATTGGCGATCAGTTCATTGCTCGACCAGGAGGGTGGCGCATTGGTGAGAACAGTTTTGGCGACGGCGTCATTTTGCTGTTCGCTGGCCAGTGCCGGTGCGATGGCGACTACCAGACCGGAGAAGCCGGCCGAGGTGGCATCCGCCTCGTTGATCAGCTTTTCACGTAAGCCGATGGCCCCATCCTCCCACCACTGGTTGCAGTAAGGTTTACCCCAGGCTGGCGGAGTCGTCAGATCGTATTCCGTATCCCTGGTCGCGTTGTAAGCCCAGCCGGCAATTTGGTTGGCCGGGCGCAGGGTGTCGTAATAACCCACTGTATCCCGGTAGACGTGTGAGCCCATCCAGTCGGGGTCATCGGCGCCATAGGTGGTGAGAATGCCATTGATGGCCGCTGTGTTTGGTCGTTCAGCCTGGTATTTGGAGCGGGCCGGCACATAGCACTGGCTGAAGAAATCGCTCACCTCCTGCCG
>TARA_R110002110_G_scaffold110745_2_pt1 | contig 57787 bp, 54 predicted proteins | sample TARA_R110002110 | Tara Oceans TARA_R110002110 (sample SAMEA4397330) | marine metagenome | biome: Polar Biome; feature: [SRF] surface water layer (ENVO:00010504); material: water (ENVO:00002006), including particulate matter (ENVO:01000060) such as... | depth 5 m | reverse complement strand
TGGGGGGGGGGGAGACTATTGATTGCTGTGTTTTATCGCTATACGGGTGGCCAATGGCCCGAAGACCTCAAATAATGCTGTGGCTGCGATAGTGACCGCCATAATGGTATCGGCATACTGAGGCAACAGTTGGCTAACAATTAAGGCCATGCCAACAGCAACACCTGCTTGGGGAAGCATGGCTGTACCAATCCAGCGAGCATCATTTCCAAACATACCTACTAGTCGTCCAGAGAGCCAGCCTCCAGCAATTTTTCCTACAATACGAAGGCCAATGTAGACGACACCAATAACGCCAACACTCAGAAAGTTGGAAAAATTAAGGGAAGCTCCCGCCAGAATAAAAAACAGCACCAGAAAAGGGCTTTGTATGTTTTTAATGGCGTGAAATGGCCGTGTGTGGTGTGTCGCAAAATTGGCGACGGTTGCTCCCATCGCCATAGCCGCGAGAAGGTAGGAAACTTCTAGCCATAATGCCAGCCCTCCACACAGCATGATGAGACCAAGTGCTTCGATGAGCGTCGGCTCTCCTGAGTGAATGCGCCCGGTCAGATAAGCCATTGGCAGCCCTAATGAAACGCCGAGAAAGAGTGCTCCGGTGATTTCCCAAACACCTGTCGTTATCATTGAGAACCCCGTTGTCGCTGTCGTACCCACGGCAAAACTGAGACAGAGGCTAAAAATTAATAATCCCCAGGCATCATCCAAGGCCACAACACCCAGTAGGGTTTTACTAAAAGTACTGTTATCTTTTAGCTCATCAATAACAGCGACTGTTGCTACGGCATCGGTAGCGGTTGCTATGGCTGCCAGTAGTAAAGCAACCTCAAAAGGCAACGGTGTCAGTATCACCAGCCCGATTAAAACTACTATGAGCGTTATCAATGCTGCGCCCAATGAGAGCCCAATAATTTGTTTCCCGTGAAGTCTGAATGTACTGCGCGTGAGGGTGCTACCGAGCAAAAATCCAATCATGATAAGTGCGAGCACAGATATGTGTTCAAACCAGAGTTGCCGTGTTTCCAGAAACAGGTCCAGTCCATTGGGGCCAATAAGTATACCCATGATAATCAACAGAGTGACTTTGGGCAGGGCAGTGATACTTCCAATCCAGAATGTCAGCAGTCCAAATAATAATAGTGCTCCCAAGGTGATCAGTATTTCTGGCATAGATGACTATCGCTTCTGATGGTTGCTTTTATAAGTGTATTTAACCCAAATAGTTTGTCTTACTGACAAATTTAGACACACTTTTTTAAATGGTGGTTAACATTATTGGTCTCACTGTACTCACGATATTTTCTATGACCACTATACGCACTATTGTGTTACCTGTTATGTGGGATGATATGGCCAGTCATCAGTATATTTCCTTTGTTGGGTATGACCGGATCATTCTATTAAGTGGTTGAATCGTAGGATCAATGATAAGTTTAGCCATAGGGTGCAACAATAAAGGTTTTTTATAAGAGCTCTGTCATCATGGGGGCTGACTTCCATGGGTTGGCATCTGAGTTTGGTCACGACATAGCCCGCTACAATGAACAGCAGGCTTGGTAAAACAGGAGTGGTTTATGTCCTTTGGTTTGTCTCCATTTGAGTTCCGCGAAGGTGTTCGCTCAGGTAAGCATAAGGGCAACACCTCAGGTTTTTGTCCGGGGTATGTTCAGGGAAATGTGGTGATTCTCCCCAGCGACTGGGCCGCAGAGTTTTTACAGTTTTGTCAGTTTAATCAAAAACCCTGTCCGTTAGTGGGGATGTCGGAAATCGGCGTTCCATTACTGCCGACGCTGGGGGAAGGGGTAGATATTCGTACAGATCTACCGCTTTATCGCATTTTTAAAGATGGAATCGTTGTCGATGAGTTGTCGGATATTACTGATTGCTGGCGAGATGATTTTGTGACCTTTGTGATAGGTTGTTCTTTTTCTTTTGAAGAGGCCTTAATAGCAGATGGGCTAGAGGTTCGTAATGTTATAGAAGGGGTCAATGTTCCTATGTATCGGACCAATATACCCTGTCGATCTGCTGGGCGTTTTAGTGGGAATATGGTGGTAAGTATGCGTCCCTTTTTGGCGGCAGATGCTATTCGCGCGGTACAAATTTCAACACGTTTCCCTTCTGTGCATGGAGCGCCTGTACATTTGGGTGATCCAACCCGGATAGGTGTTCTGGATATTAGTAATCCTGATTTTGGTGATGCCGTCACAATAGAGGAGGGGGAAATCCCCGTTTTTTGGGCTTGTGGTGTGACACCTCAGGTGGCTCTAGAGCAAGCTAAACCTCCATTTTGCATTACCCACAGCCCGGGTTGCATGCTAGTGACAGATTTGCGCAATAGTCAATTAGCGGTACTTTAGACAGCCTATTGTGGTGCAACTCATTGTTTTGAAAGAGATAATATATGCCATTACTGCTTAATTGTGATCTGGGTGAAAGCTTTGGGGTCTGGACTATGGGCATGGATGAGGCGGTGATGCCGCATATCGACCAAGCCAATATTGCTTGTGGTTTTCATGCGGGTGATCACCTCGTAATGCAAAGAACACTTGGGTTGGCAAGTCAGTACGGAGTGATGGTTGGTGCTCATCCTGGTTACCCCGACCTTGCCGGATTTGGTCGTAGATCCATCAGTCATCCACATGAAGACATCGTAGCTCTGATGCATTATCAGATGTCAGCATTGGATGGTATGGCAAAAACCCTTGGGTTGGATATGCAGTATGTGAAACCTCATGGTGCCCTTTATAACGATATGATGTCGGATGCAGCAGTTCGCCGTGCAGTGATGGATGCCGTAGCAACGTATTATCGCCCCGTAAAACTCATGTTGTTGGCCACTGCCCAGTCAGAGGAGCATAGGACTGAAGCGCAGAAACTTGGTATTGAATTGTGGTTTGAAGCTTTTGCTGACCGTTGTTATGACGATGATGGTACGTTGTTATCTCGAGCTAAATCTGGTGCAGTCCACAACCGAACCAAAATGCTGGAGCAAGCTACAGAGTTGAAAAATAAAGGCACGATAACCACCATTGGCGGGCATCAACTGAAACTCAATGCCGACACATTATGCGTCCACGGAGATAATTCTGAGGGGGTTGAGGCGATAAAGGACATTAGACAGCTTCTTAACAAATGATGATTGATGAATGAATATTTCGATTGCCGGTGAAAACTCCCTCATTATCTATTTTGGTGAGACGGTAAATCCAACCGTTTCAGCAAAGGTACAGCATGCAGCTCGCGAGCTAAAAAATGCATTAGGTGATGTGATTGTTGATCTCGTACCTTCTTATGCCTCGCTTTTGGTTATCTACGATATATTTCGAACAGATTTACACACGATTAGACCTCAAATTCGAACGCTGTTGTCAGCAATAGATCAGGTAGAGGCTTCGGAAGGTCGGTTGATTGAGCTTCCTGTTTATTACAGCCCTGAATCCGGACCAGACTTGGAGCCTCTTGCACATCAAACAGGTTTGAGGGTGGATGACATCATTTCTATTCATCAAGCCACAGAATACCGTGTTTATGCCATAGGTTTTGCTCCGGGGTTTGCGTATCTCGGTGAACTGGATGAGCGTATATCGGCTCCCCGATTGGCTACACCCCGACAACAAGTGCCCAAAGGTGCTGTTGGTATTGCCGGCCGCCAGACAGCAGTATATCCATCAATATCCCCCGGTGGTTGGAACCTCATAGGACTATGCCCACAACCGATGTTTGATTCCGAGTCAACACCTTGTATGCCGGTAGAAGTGGGTGATCGAGTATGTTTTAGGGGGATTGATCGAGAGGACTTTTTGTCCTTGGGTGGGGTGCTCTGATGGGCACTGGTTTCCTGATTCAACAGCCGGGGCCTCGCACCCTGATACAGGATGCTGGCCGTTTTGGTTTTCACCATTTGGGTATGACGACGGGAGGTCCCGCTGATCCCTGGGCATTTCGGTGGGCTAACCGTTTATGCGGTAACCTTCAGAATACGACAGCTCTGGAAGTGAGTGTGGGTGGTTTGATTCTCGAATCAAAATTGACCACACGATTGGCTGTGTGTGGGGCAAATATGCCCATGAAAATTAATGGCCGGATACGACCTATGTGGCGTAGCCATAGGGTGAAGCCCGGGGATATTGTTGAGCTGGGTAATGCTACCAATGGCGTGTGTTCTTATTTGGCCATAGCGGGGGGTTTTGACATAACAGCTGTGTTTGGCAGTACAGCTACCGTTGTGCGTGAAGGGATTGGTGGGTTGAATGGTGCTAAGTTGGACTCGGGAAATTTTCTTCCCTGTACCGATAATGAGGAAGGACCCTGTTTGCTACTGCCAAAAGGTTACCGGCCAGTCTATGCTCAACATGCCATGTTGCGCGTGATTCCGGGCTATCAACAACATGACTTCAGTCGTTATCAACAACGTCGTTTCTTTAGTCACGAGTATAAAGTGTCTACTCGTTCGGACAGGATGGGTTACTGTTTAGAAGGCCCAAAGATTAGAGCAAATAGTAACGGTGTCTTATCGGAAGGTATTTGTCTGGGGGCCATTCAAGTGCCTCCAGATGGCCAGCCGATAATACTTATGAATGATCGACAAACTATCGGCGGTTATCCAAAGCTGGGGTCTGTGCTTTCTATGGACCTTGCACAACTGGCCCAGTTAAAGCCCGGTGGTTCTGTGGACTTCACTCCCATTACCGTGGAAGAAGCACATAACATACATCATCTGGCGGTGAGTTATTTTGAACAAATAGAACTGGTGGAATGCTAGGCAGTTGTCTGGCTATAAATATAAGTTGAGTTCATAGGGAGACACGGCATGAGTGCGAAAAAGGATCTTGCTCTCAGTCAGCTGATAGAAAATTTATTGGTCGCACGCAACCCGAGAGGGATGAAAACAATACAGTCAGCGTTGACCCCCGGCTATTGTCTACGGGCAGCAAAGTTAATGGAGAAATGTCGAGGCTCCGTATTGATTGCTACTGGCTTTCCTGTGAATGATACCTTTGAAACAGATGGCCCATTGGGTGCCATTGCACTGTATCAAGCCTTATCCAAGCAAGGGGCGTCTCCAGTACTTGTTTGCAGTAATCCCTTGGCTGCAGCAATTCAAAATGATTATCAGGTTTATTGTCTTCCCGTAGGACGGCAAAGGGAGAGGAACCCTATGGAGCAGGCACAGCAAGTGCTTGATACCTACCAGCCGGAATTAATAATTACCATTGAGCTTCCCGGTCGCGCAGCAGATGGACAGTATTACAACATGCGAAGTGAGGACATCAGTGATCGGGTCATATTTTTTGATGACATGATGGCGGCAGCGGACTGTCCTACCATTGGTATTGGTGATGGTGGAAATGAAGTAGGAATGGGTAAAATCGTTGAGGCATTATCCTGTCTGGATATTACTCCCTGTGCCACCAGCTGCGATGAATTGGTGATTGCTGATGTTTCCAACTGGGCGGCACATGGGTTGGTAGCGATGCTTTCAATATTGTCAGGAAAAAGCCTTTTAGACGATTGGAATAATCGATGTTGTTTGGAATATCTTGTAGCACGAGGCAGTGTCGATGGGGTAACCGGAGAGCACACTCTGACAGAGGATGGTTTGTCCTGCGAGGTAACAGACACGGTGATTGCTGGATTACAACAGATTGTTGAGTCCTCATGTAGTGCCAGCGCCATAAAAAAGAGCCATCTTTGAGGGTGGTATTCTAAGGAGCAATAGGGCGCAATGACAGGAGGATGACAGTAGATAAAAACGGAAAAGCAACTATAGAGTCATTATGGAATTACCTTTGCCTGTTCATTGTCTCACTGATAAGATTTCTTGTTTTTTCCGTACAGAATTTGTGTTATTTGATAGGTGTGTGGCGGTGTGTAGTTCAGTAGTGAAAAGACACTTAATTATTTATAAGTAATGAGAAAAAGGTAACTAGGTCATTAGATGAGTATCGTTTTCCTAAATGACGTCTACCTGCCAATGGCAGAAGCAAAGATATCGCCTATGGATAGGGGGTTTCTGTTTGGTGACGGAATCTACGAAGTGGTGCCATCCCACGGAGGCCAGATGATTGGTTTCCTGCTTCATATTGATCGAATGAACAATGGTATGGCCGCCATTGGACTTAAACTGAACTGGTCCCATACGCGCTGGAAAGAAGTCTGCGACAACCTGATTAAAAAAAATGGTGCTGGCAATCTTGCACTGTATCTGCACGTCAGTCGTGGAGCAGATACCAAACGTTTTCATGCTTATCCGGAAGATGTCGAACCCACCGTCTTTGGATTTGCTTTTGAAATTCCTCCTGCCCCCGTGGCGGACAAATTGAAAGTGGTGGGTTATAAGGTGGCAACCAGTCGTGACCTACGTTGGGACCGTTGCCAAATCAAGTCCACGGCATTACTGGGTAATGTCATGCATTTTCAATATGGTTACCAACAAGGTGCCAATGAGACATTGCTCTACAATGAACGCAATGAGCTGACAGAAGCGAGTGCCTGTAATGCCTATATCGTCAAAAATGGCACAGTGATCACCCCTCCGCGGGATAACCAGGTTTTACCAGGAATTACACGGCATATTCTGCTGGATTTACTGCGAAAAGAAGGCTCTATTCCTGTCGAAGAGCGTGTAGTTACCATGGATGAAGTCTTCGATGCTGATGAGGTTTGGGTAACCAGTTCGTCGAAGGAGGTGGTTCCTGTCATAGCTATTGATGGTAAACCCGTAGGAAATGGCAAGATTGGCGATACTTGGCTGGCAGCCCAAACAATTTATTCAGCAGGTAAATTAAATTATTAGCGGTGAATTCTTTTATACTGCTTAACTGTGTTGATGGCCTTTTCGCGGCCCCCTTAATTTTGGCCTATCTACTCATAGTCAAATGGTCTCTAGGTATAAAAGGAACACCATTTACATCATGTCTCGACCTGCAAAAGCATTGATAGATCTAGAAGCATTACGCCACAATTGTCGGCTGGCTAATGACTTGTCTCCTCAGTCCCAAACCATGGCGGTGATTAAGGCTGATGCTTATGGTCATGGCGCTGTACCTGTTGCGCACGCGCTTCGGGATTTGGTTCCTACCTTTGGTGTGACCTGTATAGAGGAGGCGCTGGAGCTTCGAGAGTCTGGTATTAAAAATCCGGTCCATTTGTTGGAAGGGGTTTTTTCTGCCTCAGAAATCAGCATTGCGGCCTACCAAAATTTTAGCCTTTCCGTGGTAAGTCAGGAACAAAAAACCGCTCTGTTAAAGGCCTCACCAGCGAAACCCGTTCGGGTATGGGTTTTCGTAGATACGGGTATGCACCGTTTGGGTATCCAGCCCAATGAGCTAGTCCAAAGTTACAATGAACTGGCAAGCTGTGGTCATGTGGCCGAAGACATTGTTGTTGCTACCCACTTTGCTTGTGCGGATGAACGGGGTAATGATTTCACCTCTGAGCAGCTCAAGCGATTCAACCAAGGGCTGGGCCATGGTATCCCTTCAACCACCTCTTTTAGCTTCGCTAACTCCGCCGCTGTATTAGGGTGGCCTGAGACCAGAGCAACCTGGAACCGGCCAGGCATTATGCTATACGGCAGCTCACCCTTTGCTACACCCCATCCTGATGCAGACCAACTACGGCCAGTCATGACATTCAAATCGGGTGTGATGGCTTTGCGTGATATCCGGCTGGGTGAAACAGTAGGATATGGTGCTACCTGGAAGGCGGAACGCAGCTCCCGTATAGCCACAGTCGCTATCGGTTATGGCGATGGTTATCCATTACATGCTCCCAGCGGCACCCCTGTATTAATCAATGGGCAGCGCTGCCCATTGGTGGGCCGGGTTTCCATGGATATGATTACGGTGGATGTGACAGATTTACCGAGTGTGGCGCTGGGGGATGAAGTGATTCTATGGGGTAAGGGTTTATCTGTTAACGAAGTGGCCGCCTGTGCTGGCACCATTAGCTATGAATTACTGACACGGATGCCCAAGAGGACCCGAAGGGAATATATCAATACTTAGCAATGTTTATCATCATTCTGGAACAGTTTTCTGACTCTTTCCGACATTTCTTTCGACGGTTTTTTTACATCCCTTAAAAGTCATCTAATCCAATTCATAAACTGGATTAAGATGAATCTCTAAGCATATCGACTAAAGATAGCCTGTCGGTAGGCTGATCAAAAGAACTAACGTGGCAGACAACAGTATGCGTTTCGGATTTGGCCCAACTTGCCTGATCCAAACTGCCGCGGTAATAGACCCCAGTATAAAGACTATCGTGGTCAAAAGATCTTGTGATCCCCAACAAGCCATTGCCAGTAAAAATAAGGAAATAACGAACAGCACAGTTGATACGCGATAGGTCACCAATGTGCCATGACGAACGGCGAATGAGTTTTTTCCTGCCTGGCGATCAGTTTCGATCTGTGGTGGCTGATGCGAAAACAGCAGGGCCGTAGAAAATGCAGAAAAAGCCACCATGCTGAAGAGAGCGATCCAGTTAAATGGCTGTGCTGCTATAAACCATAATCCGCCAAATACTCCGGGACCATAGCAGAGCGCCGTGGCCCATTCACCTAACGCCGTGTAAGAAAGTGGCCGGCTACCCACGTTATACAGAATACCTAACATCACCAAAGGTAGAGCAAAACCTAGTATCCACAATTGCTGGTGTAAGGCTAAGACCAACAGGCCCAGAATACCTCCAATAAGTAAACTGATCAGCCCATGGTAAAAAACAGTGGGCACATTGCCATTATGTATATGCACCCAGGAATCGTATTTTTCTGTGTCCGCACCTAACTGCCAGTCCTTTGCGTCATTGAGGAGATTGATCCCATGTTGTAGTAACACTACGGCAAGGGCAGCAGACCATAACGCAGTATGGCTAATGGGGGAGGTCGCCAGCAACCAGACGGCTACCCCGGGTAAGATAGACACCAAGTAGATGGCAGGGTTAAGCGCCTGCCACAACTTGATTGCTGGAGTGCCCGAGTGAACGATGTCCAAATAGGGTTCAGGCCATAGCCTGAGTTTGTGAGGAACGGAAGTCGCTCAAAGCGGCTTGAAACCACTGTGCATGTTGGCTTTCAGAATCGATGACCTTTTGGTAGACCTCAGCAGTTTTGTTGTCCTGCTGCTCCAGAGCCTGATCACGGAAGTGGGGGTAGATCTCCTGATACTCTCTTTCTTCTACTCGAATTGCGACCATGAGCGCTTTTTCGACAACACTGTCGGGGTTCAGCGCAATGAGTTCATCACAATTGCCACGAATGGTTTCTAGGGCATCAATGGCGCGCTGAGTATCTTCTCCGCGCTGGGGGGTACCGATATTGTTATACAGTGCTCTTAACCATACCGCATGCAATTTTTCTTCACCCGCCACTTTACGGAATAGTGTTGCCAGATTGGGGTAGCCCGCTTTGTTTGCCCAGCGGGCAAACTCTGGGTACATGACACTGTTTTCGTACTCTTCAACATCCACGAAAGATTCAGCTGTCTTGGCTATATCATCCGATTTGCACGCCGCCGCAAAGCAGTCAAAAATCATTTCTTCGGTAATTTCAGTCTTTTCCATTACTTAAGCTCCAAAAAAATACCAGAATGGTTAATGCTGTGTACCACAGCAACATTACATTAACGTGTATCGGTGGTTTAAAAAATTACTTAGATCAATTACATGGGTTAAATACATAAAATACACATAGCCATTGGATACATCCCGGAACTTAGCTGCGGTCAGTATTTATCGAGGGTTTTTATCAGGAATTTGGTTTTTGACCAGATAAACTATAGTCTCTAAGGCTTGTTTTGAGGTTTTGTACCTTGTTTATTTACCAGTGTATTAGCAATAGTTTCCTGTGCCTTCTTCAATATTAACTCCTTAGTGAGTCTTGAGAGCATGTTTATGAAGCCACCAGTATCATAATTATTACTATGGTGTTTCTGATTCTGTTATGGGTGTTGGTGAGGAGGGAAAGCAGGGTGAATCTGCCCCAGAGATTCTGGGGCAAGTAGTAGGTTAGCTAGTTTATCAGTCCAAATTGTTTGTCGAGTATTTCAATAATTTCTGCTTTGGGGTTTTCCGATAAGTACAGTGTTTCGCCAGTGATTTTCTCAGCAATAGAGACATAGGTTGCTGATACTTGCATCAGTACAGCTTCTGGTAGGGCATTATTTCTGGCCAGAGCTTGTCGTTCGCCCATACGGTCTTTGTTGAGCAGAATATCGGGGTCGGGGAAATGGTTGAGCAGTAGTTGGCGGAAGCTTTCTTTGGAATTTTCTACGACCTTTCCATCGCGATAGCTGGGGCCATCCCAGATGCGGGAAGAGTCGGGAGTTCCCACTTCATCCATGTAGATCAGTTTTTCGTTACCAGCTTTGTCGGTGACGTAACCAAATTCGAATTTGGTGTCTACGAAGATTTGGTCCAATTTAGCCAGTTCGTTGCTGATGACATCAAAGCCTTCTTTTAGCAGTTTTTCGTAGAGATCAATGTCTGCTTTATGGCTAAAGTTAAAGGCTTTCACATTATTTTCAATGTCAGTTCGGGTGATATTGACATCATCGGCTTCCGGTATACCGGGAAGCCCTTTGAGTATGCCCTTGGTCGAGGGGGTAATCAGCAGTTCAGGCAGTTTTTGGTCTTTGCTCAAATCATCAGGCAGTTGAATGCCACAGAATTCTCTCTCTCCTTTGGCATAAGATCTCCACATGGAGCCGGTAATATACTGGCGGCAAATAGCTTCAATCATCACTGGTTTGGCTTTTTGGACGATCCATACGAAGGGGTGGGGAATTTCCAGAATATGACTGTCAGCCAGCCCCTGTTCTCGAAAAAGTCTGAACCAGTGGTTTGAAATGGCATTTAGTGCTGCACCTTTGCCTGGAACACCGTTCATGCCGCCTTCACCATGCCAGATGCAATCAAAGGCAGAAATGCGGTCGCTGATAACCATAATAGCCAGCGGTGCATCGCAGGCTACATCGTAGCCACGTTCTTGGATCAGACGTTGGCTGTCCTCGGGGGTGAGCCAGTAGACAGAGCGAACTTTTCCACTATGTACCGGACCTTCGGTCCGTATGGGTAGGTCGTTGTTCACTGCCAATACTTTGTCTGCTAGGCTCATATCAAACCATCCTTTTTCGATTTATTAGGCAGGACTGCCCTAGGGAACTCTTTGTGTCTACGGGACTGTTTTGTATGACAGTTCGTGTGTTCTAATTTTTTAAGGAGAGGAATGTTATCAGATTACTTATGCGTGTCCATCATAGACCATGGATATAAGGGGTGTGTATGTTAAAAAAGCTGATAGCTTCATCAATAAAGGCGAAGCCTTGCCCATAAATAAAGTGGAATTCATACAAAAAGTTATTGTTGAATGCTTCATGTTACCCATTTTGTTTGTTAGGGGTGAAGAGGCCGTCTATGAAGTATTTCTTCAAATTGCTATTTATCCTAGTGTCGTCGCGGTTGAAAAATCTTTCTGTATTATCCACTTCTTGGTCAAGGACAACCTTCAAGGTATCATTGCGCCCTGATTTAAACTGACAACTAGTCCTGCTACCCACTAATAGTAGGCACCCTGTGGAGATTGGGAATGATTATCAAACCTAGAGTTCGTGGCTTTATGTGTATTACAACCCACCCGGTGGGTTGTGAAGCCAATGTGAAAGGACAAATTGATTATGTTAAGGGGCAGCAGCCCATCGATGGCCCTAAACGGGTTTTGGTGATCGGTTCTTCCACGGGTTATGGTTTGGCAGCACGTATTACCGCAGCGTTTGGCGGAGGCGCTTCTACTTTGGGTGTCTTTTTTGAAAAAGAGGGCACGGAAAAGAAAGCGGGTACTGCGGGTTGGTATAACTCTGCTGCATTCCATAAATTTGCCGAGGCAGAAGGCCTTTATGCCAAGAGTATTAATGGTGATGCTTTCTCTGACGAAATTAAGCAAAAGGCCATTGATACTATCAAGGCAGACCTTGGGCAGGTGGATTTGGTGATCTATAGTTTGGCTTCGCCTCGTCGACAACATCCAAAAACAGGCGAGGTGTTTAACTCGACTCTAAAGCCTATAGGTAAAGATGTCACATTGAAGGGCATTAATACCGACAAAGAAGAGATCCAGGAATTCAGCATGGAAGCTGCCAGTGAAGAAGACATTGCCAACACTGTGACCGTGATGGGTGGTGAGGATTGGCAGATGTGGATGGAGGCTTTAAGTGAAGCCGATGTTTTGGCTGAGGGTGCCAAGACCGCAGCATTTACCTATGTGGGTGAAAAAGTGACTTGGGACTTATATTGGGGTGGCACTATTGGTCAGGCCAAAAAAGATTTGGACAAGAAAGTCATCGGAATTCGTGAAAAGCTGGCAACCACAGGTGGCGATGCTCGAGTGGCGGTCTTGAAGGCTGTGGTCACTCAAGCTAGCTCTGCAATTCCAATTATGCCGTTGTATCTTTCTTTGTTATTTAAGGCGATGAAAGAAGATGGCAGTCATGAGGGGTGCATTGAACAGCTCTACCGTCTCTATACAGAATGTATCTACACGGATACACCTCGATTGGATGAGGAGGGCCGCTTAAGGGTGGATGAGTTAGAACTTCGTCCGGAAATACAGGATAAAGTGGCAGATGCTTGGGCTCAAATTACCACGGAGAATCTGAGTGAGCTGACTGATTTTGTAGGCTACAAACAGGAATTCCTTAAGTTGTTCGGCTTTGGTATTGAGGGTGTGGATTATGAGGCGGACGTAAATCCTGTGGTCGAAATCAAAAGTTTGGTGTGATTTTCCAACATAGTAAAAAAGCTCTTGGTTTTTGGCCCGGGGCTTTTTTGCATTTTGGATAAAGGGTTATCTCTGCAATTAACTTGGGTCAACATGACGAGCTTTCACTGTAACGTGCTGCGATGAAACAACTTTCCCCTCTGGTTCGATGCCTTACCGCACCTAACAGCAACCCTATGACCGGCCCAGGTACCAATAGTTATTTGGTGGGCCTGGATCAATTGGCATTAATTGATCCAGGCCCGATCATTGACTCACACATTAAACAATTACTGGAGTATGTAGGCGATTCGTTGGCTTGGATATTGGTGACTCATACACACCCAGATCATTCGCCAGCAGCCAGGATTTTGGCAGACAAAACAGGTGCGGAGTTAATCGGCTGTGCAATGCCTGATGATGGTCATCAGGATAGAACTTTTCGGCCGGCTAAAAACTTACAGCATGGTGACATCCTAAAGACGAGTGAATTCAGTCTTGAGGCTATCCATACGCCTGGTCATGTGGCCAATCAGTTTTGCTTCTTGTTGCAGGAAGAGGGGATGTTGTTTTCTGGAGACCATATTATGCAAGGGTCTTCGGTGGTGATTATCCCCCCCAGCGGCGATATGTCAGAATATATCGAGTCAACAAGAAAGCTCCTTCCTTACCCTATGAAATCTATTGCGCCAGGACATGGTAATTTGTTGACCAGCCCTTCAACGGTTTTGGATGCCGTTATCCACCATCGATTAATGCGTGAAGATAAGGTGGTTCGTGCTTTGTTGCGAATGGGTGAGAGCAGTCTTGATGCTCTATTACCCGAGGTCTACCGAGATGTCGATAAGTTTACTGGGGATGGCAAAAATGTCTTTATGGGCACACCTTTTAAAACTAGAAAAAGACAAGTGTGTTCTTAAATGTATTAAGGAGCATTGGGCGTATGGTGGAGAGAGATGGGTTCTCATTGAAAAATAAGCTCAATAACTCAGGTTATTATATTTACTTTCACTGCGAACGCTTTCTTTAGTTGATATTTTACCCCGCTATCCCTATAACTACGGAATGGATACAAATGCTAACACTCTACACACATTGTTTGATCAACTTGGCCTACCGTCCTCTGAGTCTGCGGTAGAAAATTTTATTGCTCAACATAAGCCCTTGAGATCAGATGTTTACCTAGCTAAGGCAAGTTTTTGGTCTGTGAGTCAGCAGGCTTTTCTTGAGGAGTCACTGGAAGAGGATTCTGTCTGGGCAGAAGTCGTCGACCAGCTGGATGCTTTGTTAAGGGACTAATTGGGTTTGACCCAGTAATTTCATCTAAGCGCTAATTTCCCCATTGTTTTGTTATCGCAAGCTGATAGCCGTCCCTTTTGTTCAATATCCCCTTTATAATGCGGCCTTCTTAAGTACATCTATTTTAATCGGCAAGGTTGTTGGGCGGCCCATGAATAATAATCAACAGTTCCAGTGGAGATATCTACACCCCCGTTTCTGGCTGACATGGCTGGGTATTGGGTGCTGGAGGCTGGTTGTTTTGTTGCCGTATCCAGTAATGATGTGGTTGGGTCGACTATTAGGTGCCATCTTGTACTTTATGGGGGGTTATCGTTACCAAGTCGCAGAGATAAATTTAGCCCTTTGTTTTCCTGAGATGTCGGAAGTGCAGCGTCGACAATTGTTGCGTGATAATTTTGCTAGTTATGGCATTGGTTTTTTTGAAGTGGGCATGGCTTGGTGGTGGCCTACTGAACGATTAAATAAATATATACAACTTGAAGGCATGGAGCATATTGAAGCGCTGAATGGGCGTGGTGCTTTGTTAATGGCCATTCATTACACCACGCTGGAGGTGGGTGCTTCAGCACTTTCGGCGAGGCATTCCATTGATGGCATGTACCGCCCCCACAAAAGTGCTGTGTATGATTATGTGCAAAGTAAAGGACGGCGTGTAAGAAATCCCGCAGGTGTTGTTTATCCGCGTGAAGATGTGAGAGGCATGTTCAAAGCATTACGTCAGGGTCGGATTATTTGGTATGCGCCGGATCAAGACTATGGTCGCAAGCAAAGTGTGTTTGCCAACTTTTTTGGTGTGCCAGCGGCTTCAGTCACGGCAACGGCTCGGTTTGCTAAAGTGGGTAATGCGGCCATTTTGCCTTTTTCTCATGTTCGGTTGCCGAACAATCAGGGTTATCGCGTCACCGTTCACCCTCCGCTTGAGAACTTCCCCTCAGGTGATGAGGTTGCTGATGCGGAAACGATCAATCGCAGAGTTGAAGCATTTATTCTTGAACAACCTGACCAGTATTTATGGGCTCACCGGCGTTTTAAAACGCGTCCTGAGGGCGAACAACGTCCTTATCCCAAAAAGAAATGATGGAAAGCATGTGGCTAGGTAAAGGGGTTGTCAAAACTACCAGCAAATACTTGTGCCGCCTGACAGGGGTCAGTACCATAACGTCCTGATAAATTTAGGTGCGTGTTTTAATCAACTCGTTACAAACATTGAGGCATTAAATGATCACCGGCAGTATTGTTGCTTTGGTAACCCCCATGATTTCTGACAGTTTAGAAGTAGACTGGGACGGCCTCAAACGATTGGTCGAATGGCATATTGAGCAGGGTACCAATGCTATTGTGGCGGTGGGGACCACGGGTGAATCGCCCACTTTGGATGTGCAAGAGCATATGGCGACCATTGCTGCCATTGTTGAAGACTCAGCTGGGCGTGTGCCGGTGATTGCGGGTACGGGTGCAAACTGTACTCGAGAGGCCATTGAGTGGACGCGTCGGGCGCAACAGGCTGGTGCAGATGCGTGTTTGCTGGTGGCTCCGTATTACAACAAGCCGACGCAAGAGGGACTCTACCTTCACCATAAAACTATTGCTGAGGCAGTGGATATCCCACAGATTTTGTATAACGTGCCAGGCAGGACGGCCTGTGACATGCTTCCTGAAACCGTGGTTCGTCTCGCAGAAGTGCCAAATATCGTTGGTATTAAAGATGCTACGGGTGATTTGGAGCGAGCCCGTGAGCTCATAGCCTTATGTCCTGCAGGGTTTGCGATTTATTCTGGGGATGATGGCACAGCGTTGGAATTAATCTTAATGGGTGGTCATGGGGATATTTCAGTGACAGCAAATGTTGCTCCTCAATTAATGGCTGAGATGTGTCGATTGGGTTTGGCTGGTGCGGCTGATGAGGCCCGCGAGATAAATGCACGGCTTAGCCCTGTTCATGAAGTTATGTTCGTTGAATCTAATCCCATCCCGGTAAAATGGGCTGTGGCGGAAATGGGATTGATGCAGCATGCGATCCGTCTGCCTCTCACTCAGTTATCATCCAATTTTCATGCCCCAGTCACCAATGCATTGAAGTCAGCTGGGCTTTTAAATTAATAAGAAAGCAAATAGCACGATAAAAAACTCGGAGTACGACGAATGATGTCGAAGATAAAGCTGATGGTGGCGATTGCAACAATGATGTCTGTTGTCAGTTGTGGTAATTCACAGATTCGTAACCGAAGTAATGATTACCTGTACTCTGAGGCGCTGCCTCCTATGGTGGTTCCTGACGGGAAGGATAGTTCTGCTGTGGGTGAGTTGTATGTAATCCCCGATATTCCCATTTCTGGTATGACAGTAACGTCTTTTAATGTTCCCCGGCCTCAACCACTTTCGGAAAGTCTGTTCGAGCAAACGGTGAACATTCAGTCTTTCTCTGGAGAGCGTTGGATTGCGATTAATAAGCCTCCCGCAGAAGTGTGGCCACGGCTACGTAATGTTTTGACGAGAAGCGGGGTGCCCACTGTGAGAGCAGATGCGCCAAGTGGTTTGTTAGAAACCGGCTGGCTGCAGTTTAAGGATGATGAAAACAATAGCCACAGATTTCGTTTTACTATCACCCCAGGGTTGGGGGTAAAAAGTACAGAAGTCAGATTGGTTCAAATGCAGATGGCCTCTGGCAAAGAAAATTCTGCTGGTGATTGGCCAGAGACCTCTATGAGTGATCCAAGGGAGAAAGAGTTTACTGATATCGTCGCTAACGCTTTAGCCACGGATATCAATAGTGGTAGTGTTTCTCTGTTGGCTCAAAATATTGGTGGTGTCTCAAAGGTTGAAGTGGTGATACCTCCTGAGGAAGCGATGCCCTATATTGTTATGAGCTTGAATTATGATCGTGCTTGGGCTTCCGTATTGCATTCCCTATCTTTGGGTGGGTTTTCCGTAGTTGATAAAAACTACTCTACGGGAACAATGTTGGTCGATTTTAATGATACGCCTATCGTTGCTGATGATGACACCCTGTTTGGTTTGCTTTCATCCTTTCTGGGAAGTAGGGATTCAAAAGAATTAGAAGCCATTGAATATCAGGTCTCAGTTATTCAGGGAACGGACGATGTCGAGGTGCGTATAACGGATCGACAAAATAATGTTCTTGAAAAACTATTGACCATTAAATTGTTAAAAATCATACGCGGTAATCTTTCCTGATTTATGCGTTTTACCTCTTTAGGCAGTGGTAGTAAAGGTAATGCCACTGTCGTTCATTGTGGCGACACACGAGTTCTCATTGATTGTGGTTTTTCTGTTAAAGAAACAGAGAAGCGACTTTTACGTGTGGGCCTCGAGGGCAGAGATCTAGCTGCGATTGTTGTCACTCATGAGCATGCCGATCATATCCGTGGCGTCCTGCCACTTGCAAAAAAGCACAAGTTGCCTGTCATGATGACGGTAGGAACCAGCAAGGTCTTGAAAGATCACTCTCAGGTTGATCTAACGCTCGTTGACTCAGATTCAGTGTTTGCTATTGGTGAGTTAGAGTTAAAGGCTGTAGCTGTTGCACATGATGCCAGAGAGCCTGTCCAATATGTTGTTCGAGGGGAAGGTTTAACATTGGGGGTTCTTACCGATCTTGGGAGTATCACTCCTCATGTTTTAGAGAACTATCGTCAATGTGATGGCTTATTGGTTGAATCCAATCATGATGTGGATATGTTGGCTGACGGTCCTTACCCTCCTTCTTTAAAACATCGCGTCGGTGGTGCATGGGGGCATTTGAATAATCAACAAACCCTTCATTTATTACAAAACATTCATCTTGAGCAGCTACAGCACTTGGTGATTGGTCATATCAGCCAACAAAATAATAGCCTTAACCTAGTAAAAAATGTCATCTCGGCAATAGAGGATCAGTTGCCAGTGGTCCATTACGCTTGTCAGGATGAAGGTTTCTCGTGGATAGAGCTTCTCCGTGGTGACATATACTGAGCCAAGTTTTTCCCACAAACGATTGAGAATTAAGATCGTTTTTTTTATTCCTGTATGGGTAATTAAGACGACATATTAACCAATATAAGTTTTCTGTCACGATAGGTTTTCCACAATTACATCGATAAGTTTATAGAAATATTCTAAATAGCTTCTAACTCATTGATTTATGATTTAACATTTGTTAACTATATGATTTTAAACAGTTTTTTGTGTTGGTTAAAAAATAATCAATTTGTCTGTGCTACCTAATCGAGTGGACTGTATCGAGTTTTATGAAAGTAATGCACAAAGTTATCCACAGAATTTGTGGGTAACTTTATGACCCCAGAGAAAATAATTTGTCAACCAAATACGCTGTGTTTCGTTTATCTTAAACAATGGGCGGGTAGTTTGATAGATCCACTTATTTGATTGCGTAATTGCTCTCCATCGCTACATAGGAGGTGACGGTTGGCCTCAAGAGTAACGACCTGTAATTGAGAAAGGAAAAGTAATGGTTTGATTTCAACAAGGACATTTTCGTTGAGATTGATGTGAGTAAGTCCGGTGAAGATTTCTAGCCCGGAGAGTTTGGATATACCCGCATTGGAACAGTTGAGGTGGGTAAGCTGGTTAGCTCGGGTGACTTTTTGGTCGAAGATGGCTTGATCAACGCAAGATTTAAGCGCGGTGTCAGTTATGTTGAAATTTGAAAATAACTTTTCTGGACTAAAGACAGGTTGCTCATTCAGTGTATAGGTATACCCTTCACAACCAATGAGAACAATGCTAACAAGGGGCAAAACAAACTTGTATAGAGAGTTTTTCATAAGACGGTAGACCTTTAATGTTTAAAGTGTGAAAAAAACGGTTTTAAAAGCTTGTTGCTTTCACCAGAATAACAACAAGACCGTGTTTGTTTTTGGGGCTACTTATTTCTGACGTTGGTTGTTGGTATGATTCAATAGTCATTTTGACTAACAGCGTGGATCATAAAAGAACCCTTAATGTTATTATAGTATTCATTTAAGAGGATAGACGATGAAGAAGCTCCTACTAATAGTAACCGTGATAGTAACCGTGGTCGTTGGGTTGGCTGCATGTACTTCAATAGATCCCTACACCGGACAACAGAAAACCAGCAATACAGCAAAAGGGGCTGGGATAGGTGCTGTGACGGGCGCCCTTATAGGCGTAGCAACAGCCAGCGATGAGGACCGAGGAAAAGGCGCTCTAACCGGAGCTGTGGCAGGTGCCGCTGTAGGAGGAAGTGTTGGTTATTATATGGACCGCCAAGAAGCAGCGTTGAGAGCCAAGCTTGAAGGAACTGGTGTCAGGGTGGTTCGTGAGGGAAATAATATCCGCCTGGTTATGCCGAGCAGTATTACCTTTGGTGTTGATCGATACGAAGTGCGTCCGGAGTTCTACAATACACTGGAATCTGTTGCTGTTGTGTTAAAAGAATTTAAGAAAACAAATATTAGGATTGCTGGCCATACGGATTCTACTGGTAGTGCTGAATACAACCAGACATTGAGTGAAAGACGCGCCAGCAGTGTTGGTCAATTGTTGATTAGCCAGGGTGTTATGAGTGGCCGGGTATGGACTACGGGTTATGGGGAGCGTTATGCCATTGCCGGTAACGATACAGATTATGGCCGTCAAGCCAATCGCAGGGTGGAACTAGAGCTTGTCCCAACCCAGTAGTAAGCTTTCTAAAACAACGTATATTGCGCCTCGGCCCGGTTATGAATCCCGGGCCGAGCTGCTTTCATTTGAGTTGAAATTACCTGTTTTAGCATTTGACCAAACAAAAGATATTATTGAGGGCTTGGCTCTGGTTGTCGATGATCTCGGTTTGTCGCTCCTGCAGTTAGGGAAAAAAGCTCCAGGTCCGGTGCGTTGTGATTTTTTGGGTGGAGCAACACAGCATCGTCGTTTATATGGTGGCGGAAAGGGGCAGGATATTGCTAAGGCGGTTGGGCTTCATCACAAAGGGTTTAAACCTCAGATTTTAGATATGACTGCTGGGCTGGGGCGTGATAGTTTTGTTTTGGCATCGTTAGGTGCATCGTTAGTAATGTTAGAGCGTAATCCCATTGTTTTTGCCTTGCTTGAAGACGGACTCACCAGAGCGAGAGAAGGTGTCTTAAATCAATCATGTGAGGATGATGTGGCTGATCTCTCCAGTGTGTTGAGCCGAATATCTTCTGTAGGCATCGATGCCTGCACTTATCTAAACCAGCTGGAAGAGCAGCACAGTTCGGATGAAAAATATCCAGATGTCATTTATTTAGACCCGATGTTTCCGGTACGTGAAAAATCGAGCAAGGTAAAAAAGGAAATGCAGTTGTTTCATCAGCTAGTGGGTACGGATGAGGATGGATCAGAGCTTCTTTCTTTGGCTCTGGAAAAAGTAAAATATCGGGTGGTGGTTAAACGATCTGCCCATGCTCCTTTTTTGGCAGAGCAAAAACCGGGGTATTCCTTAAAAGGGAAATCTACTCGGTTTGATATTTATCCGATTCAAAAGTTACCCGGTTAAGAATTTCAGCCCTAAGGACATTGCTTCAACTATTTATCAGCTATGAGTTATTACCAGTTATAACCGACAAAAATCACCCATTCGTGATCCGCATGCTTCTGTTCACTGGCGGGTTCACTCACATAGTCCATGTCATAGCGTACCTCACTAAAAATTCCACCCAGTAACGGTATCTTGATACCAGTACTGGTTTCCAGTTGGGTGTTATCCATCTCATCTATCAGCCATAACAGTTCATGACGATGAAAGACCGTTAGTTCACTGGAAGGAATGGGCCAGTCAAGTTTTAGTGCCCAACGACCGGCAACATCCTTATTGTTTGAACCGCTATCTGAATCATTACCTAGATGTCGAGTCGATAAAAAAGCTGCACCCAGCTGAGCATTAATCAGTAACTAATTATTTAGGGTTAATTTATGACCTAAGCCCCCACCCGCCTGAAATTGCTCGTCGATGGCACTGAAACGATTTTTCTCGTACTTTACTCGGCCATAACTGAACCAGTGTTTATCGAAATCATAATTGAGCTGGTAACGGGCGTCGTATTGCTCATCAACGACATCACCTTCTGCACTATCTGATTCTGCAATGAAATCTACCTCATGGCGAAATGCCTGTTGGTGCCATTGAGCTGATACAGCGACATCGAGTTCTTCACTGTCGGTATTTCCCGATTTTTGGTTGAAGCCGAACTTTACCTCACCTTTAAACGGTGGTGGTTCAGGTGTCAACTTAATGGTGACCATTTTATCTAGTGAGAGGTGATTCAATTTACCGGAGTCACATATGGCAGAAACACTATCTTCGACATTGAGAGAGCAATGATTGATGGCTTCTTGGTTATGTTGTCCGCCATTAGCCGTGGTTGTATTGAATGCTGTGACGGGCAAAGCGTCAGATGAAAAAGGCAGAAGTGTTGAAGAGTTGAGTTGAGTGATTTTTTCTTTAGGGATAGTGATTACCCCAAAGACATCTGACAACCAAGTAATACTATCTTTATGAATAGCCTGTAATTCACCATGAATCATATCGCCGTTCTTTAGGGTCACTTCGCCTGCAGATATGGCCAGTGAATTAAGGGCGGTTGCAAGGAGCAGAAACAACTTAAAATACTTCATGGTAGGGAACCAATTTTGAGATGCGGGTACCCTACAAAATGTTCCTACAAAAATCTATATTGGATTGTATCGGGTTGATTGAACTGACTTGATTAGGTAAACAGCTTTTCCATTATCTTTTGATAGATTTCACTTAAGCCGTCTATATCTGTGATACTTGCACACTCATCAACTTTATGAATGGTTGCGTTAACCGGGCCGAGTTCTATCACTTGGCACCCATGGGGGGCAATAAATCGTCCGTCAGATGTGCCACCTGCAGTAGAGAGTTGAGTCTTGGTTCCGGTCACTTCATGGATACTTTCTATCGTGGCTTCAACAAGAGCACCTTCTGCTGTCAGGAAGGGTACCCCGCTAAGATTCCAAGTTAATTGATAGTTTAATTTGTGCTTGTTTAGAATGGCTTCGGTTCGGGTTTTAAGTTCTTGATCCGTCACCTCTGTGGAAAAACGGAAGTTAAATAGAACGTTGGCCTCCCCAGGAATAACATTGGTAGCACCTGTGCCGCTTTGAATATTGGAGATTTGGAAGCTGGTGGCAGGAAAAAATTCATTGCCCTGATCCCAGTGTTCTGTCGATAGCTCAGTGAGTGCCGGGGCAATGTTATGAATGGGGTTGTCTGCTAGCTGGGGGTAGGCAACATGGCCCTGAATACCTTTGACAATTAGTTCTCCGCCGAGAGATCCCCTGCGACCATTTTTGATCACATCACCCACGGTTTTGGTACTGGAAGGTTCTCCGACTAAACACCATTCAGGGATTTCGTTCCGTTCAAGCAGCCATTCTACTACTTTGACAGTGCCGTTGACGGCGACGCCTTCTTCATCACTGGTGATGAGGAAAGCGATTCGTCCAGAGTGATCTGGGTGGTCTGATACAAAGTTCTCTACAGCCGTAATCATTGCTGCCAAAGAACCTTTCATGTCAGCAGCGCCGCGACCGTAAATTAAGTCGCCTTCGATCGTGGGTTCAAAGGGCGGGTGTTGCCAGTTGTGAGTGTCGCCAGTAGGGACTACATCGGTGTGGCCTGCCAAACAAAGTGTAGGCCCCGTTTCCCCATGAATAGCCCAAAAGTTTTCCACGTCACCATAGGGAAGGTGGGTGATTTGAAAGCCGATGGCTTTAAGGCGGTCTATCATCAATTGCTGACAACCGGCATCCTCAGGGGTTACTGATTCACGTCTAATGAGTTCACAGGTTAATTCCAGTGTTGGAGACAGTATCGAGGGAAGTGATGAAGAAAGAGGGGACATTAACTTACGCCTTAAATACTTACGCCCAAGTGATTTAGTAATAAGTCACTTATACCAATGATAAGTCGTAAGTTTAGCGAGGTATGGTTTGGTTGGCTACATGCCAGAACGATTAGTGGGTTGATCATGTTAGCGTGTTTTCATTGGTATGGTCGAACCGCTTCCCCATAGAGATCCAGCATATTGTTTATGGTTCAAAACTATTTGAGGTGGATGCAAATAAAAAAGCCCCAATGATTGTCAGGACTTTTTTGAAGGCGAAGCATTAGAGCGAGTGTTTAGTTCGAAGCATGTAATGCTTCGTTTAGTTCTACGGCAGATTTGTTGGTGAGACATTCCACAGCACCGGTTGTGGAGTTGCGTCTAAACAGCAAGTCATCTTTGCTCGCCAGGTCGCGAGCTTTGGCTTGGCCTGCGACTTTGCCATGATCATCTAGCAGGGTGACTTTTGTACCTGCTGTGATATAGAGGCCTGCTTCTACGGTGCAGCGGTCGCCCAGAGGAATTCCTAGTCCGGCATTGGCCCCAAGCAAGCATTGGTTACCTACGGTAATAATGATATTGCCGCCGCCAGAGAGTGTTCCCATGGTGGAGCTGCCACCACCCAAGTCAGATCCGGATTTTACGAAGACGCCCTGTGAAATGCGCCCCTCAATCATACTGGTACCTTCTGTGCCAGCATTAAAATTGACAAAACCTTCGTGCATGATGGTTGTGCCTTCGCCAATGTAGGCTCCAAGTCGTACTCTTGCGGTATCGGCAATACGTACTCCAGCAGGCACCACGTAATCCACCATTTTGGGGAATTTATCTACACTATCTACTGACAGATTTCGCTTGTTCAATCGAGCACGTAATTGACGTTCAGCAAGCTCATTAATATCAATGGCACCTTCACTGGTCCAAGCAACATTGGGTAGCACACCAAACAAACCGGTAAGGTTCACATGATTGGGTTTAACCATTCGGTGGGATAACAAGTGAAGTTTTAAATACCCTTCAGGAACTGTGACAGGAGCATCATCAGTTTCCAGAAGAGTGATGACAACAGGTTTGTCGCTATGTTTGAACTGATCGGCGATGGCGGCAAGATTTTTTTCGCCGATTTCTGTGAAAGCTTCTGCCAGTTTTGCTAACGCCACGGTATCCAGTGTTATAGCTTGATTGCCACCGTTATAGTCCAGTGTTGATGCCAAAACACTGGAAACTGTTGCGTTGGGGTGCAGTTGCGGTTGTGGATAGAAAACTTCCAGCCATTCGCTGTTGTTATTCTGGGTGCCGATGCCCAGCCCAAAACTAAAGAGTGCGGTCATTTTCTGGTTTATCTCCAAATAATAGTAGTGTGAATGATGTCGCTAACTCGAACCGGTAAGTTACGGGACTAATATTGTATTACGAATTGAAAAAAGCGTTGTAGTCGTCGGCCTTAAAGCCAATGGTAATCTTCCCATCGACATCTAGCACGGGTCGCTTAATCATTGCCGGTTGTTCTAGCAACAATTGTGAGACATTATGTTCATTAACCTGTTGTTGGGTTTTTAACTCTAACTTTCTCCATGTGGCTCCCCGTTTATTGAGAACCGTTTCCCAGCCCGCCGCTTGAAGCCACTTTCCCAACGTATCCTGATTTAGCCCATCGGTCCGAACATCATGAAATTGGTATTGAATGTTATGTTCATCCAGCCATTGACGCGCTTTTTTTACCGTGTCGCAGTTTTTTATACCGTATAGCGTGATCTTCTTCATATTTTTGTCATGATTTTGGGTTAAGGGTAGGGGGCGCTTCTAGGTATAGCATTGCCATTATAGAACGACTGTTAGGAGTTACTCTGAGTTGACCGCATAGTAATAAACTAGGCGTAAACAAGCTAGGTAGTGTCAGCAAGTCAGACAGTAACCACAAATCAAATAACAACAGCCAGCATAGCAAAATTGTGCCGAGCAATCACGAGAGACAGCCATGAAAACCCTAATCTTGATACGTCATGGAAAATCAAGTTGGAAAGATTCTAGTCTTCAGGACCTCGATCGCCCATTAAATAGGCGGGGGCAGAGTAATTCAGAAACAATGGGAGAGCGGCTTTTATTAAAAAAGGTTGTACCAACAGACATCTATAGCAGTCCTGCCGCACGAGCTACGGAGACGGCTATGTTAGTTGCTGAGGCGCTAGGTTTATCCAGAGCGACGATAAAAATTACGCCGTCACTTTATACCTTCAACTATGAAGAATTGTTGGGTTGGATAAAATTGTTAGAACGTCATGAGGATGAGATCGGATTAGTTTGCCATAACCCGGCAATCACGGATTTGGTGAACTTTCTTACATTGTCCAACATCGAAAAAATATTCACATGCGGTGTAGTTGTTCTTAAGTTAAATATTTCCCGATGGGATCAGTTGGGAGCAGGAATGGCTGATATTGTCTATTATGATTATCCAAAAAATAATGGATAGATAAGTTGATGTTACGGTGTATTGAAAAACGAAGATGTCACTCAGGCCTTCTGAATTTTTACGGGTTTTTTGCGATGAGGATAACAAGAAGTACAAATTTCACAGACTCGGCCATCACAACCGCGAGCTGAGCAATATTCACGACCGTAGTAGATGAATTGCAGGTGTAAGGCGTTCCATGATTCTTTTGGAAAAAGTCGTTTTAAGTCTCTTTCGGTTTGAATGACATTTTTACCGTTTGTTAATCCCCAGCGTTGTGCTAGGCGGTGGATGTGGGTGTCGACGGGAAATGCGGGTTGTCCAAAACCTTGAGACATCACAACACTGGCTGTTTTATGTCCCACGCCTGGCAACCTTTCCAGGGCTTCGATATCTTCAGGCACTTTCCCTTGATGTTCATCGACTAAAATCTGTGACAGCTTGGCAATGGCTTTTGATTTTTGTGGCGCTAATCCACAGGGGCGAATAATGTCATAAATGGTTTCCACCGGTACATTGCACATGTCCACCGGATTGTCAGCCTGGTCAAATAGTGCCGGAGTCACCCGATTAACTCGTTCATCTGTGCATTGTGCCGAAAGGAGTACGGCGACAAGCAAGGTATAGTTGTCCTCATGGGTCAGGGGAATAGGCGGGGACGGATAGAGCTCATTGAGCTTATTTAGGATAAAGGCTATCCGTTGCTTTTTTAACATGGTGAGGCTTGGTCCGTAGCGAGGCTTTATTCGGATGACAGGACAAACTGTTTGATTCTTTCCGCGGCCTCTCTACATTCTTCGAGTGGTGCTACCAGAGCCATTCTTACATAGTTGTGACCTGGGTTAATACCATTAGCAGAGCGTCCTAGATAGCTGCCGGGCAACACAGTTACATTTTGTTGGGCAAACAGTTCTCGAGCAAAATTTTCCTCGTTACCTTTGTTAGCTGGCAGGATGTTAGCCCACAAGTAAAAACCAGCATCAGGCATTTTCAGAGGTAACACCTCGCCCAGAATTTGTTGGAAAATTTGAAACTTCTGGCGGTATTTATCTCGATTGTCTTTTACATGCTCTTCATCGTTCCAGGCAGCGATACTCGCCAGTTGAGTGGTGACTGGCATCGCTGATCCATGGTAAGTGCGATAACGTAAAAATGACTTCAGTATTTCTGCATCGCCAGCAACGAAACCGGATCTGAGACCCGGAAGGTTTGATCGTTTGGAAAGGCTGTGGAATACCACGCAGCGTCGGTAGTCTCGGCGTTGCATTTTCTCACAGGCTTCCAGTAACCCGGGCGGAGGGTTGTCTTCGTTGCCGTATATTTCCGAGTAGCACTCATCACTGGCAATGACAAAATCGTATTGGTCGGCCAGCCCGATTAACTTCTGTAAAGTCGTGATATCAAGTACTGCGCCCGTTGGGTTGCCGGGGGTACAGATATAGATGAGCTGGCACTGTTCCCAAACTTCGGAGGGGACAGAGTCGAAATCGGGCAAAAAATGGGTGTTCTCTAGGCAGTTGAGGAAATAAGGTTTTGCGCCGGATAGCAGGGCAGCACCTTCATAAATTTGGTAAAAGGGGTTTGGGCTTAGAATGAAGACATCGTTTGACGAGGAAACAGCTGGGCGATCAATAACAGCCTGAGCAAAGGCAAACAGTGCTTCGCGGGTACCATTAACTGGCAGCACTTGGGTTTCCGGATCTAGTGTTTGTAAATGAAAACGTGTTGTTAACCAGTTGGAGACAGCTTGTCTGAATTCTGGCGTACCTTTTGTTAGTGGGTACGCTGATAACATAGCCAATGAGGCTGTGAGTGCTTCCGTTACAAAATGAGGAGATGGATGCTTTGGTTCACCAATTGATAGGGGAATGTGTGTCAGTTCTGTCGGGGGAGTAATCCCCAATTTGAGTGCTGTGAGTTTCTCAAAGGGGTAGGGGTGTAATTTGTCGAGGTCAGTATTCATCAGTCTATGTCGTTATTTTTGCGTCGTTAGTTGTCGCTTGATTATTGTATGAAGGTGCCTGTAATCGTCAGATTTTCACTGCCATAACTTCATTTTTTGAAGAGGTTCACCTTCAATATCTTCTTTGTTGCGGGCATCGAGCTCACTGCAAATAGCATCACTCAATTGTTTACAAAAATCTGGGTCACTCAGTGGTTGGTAGTCCATGTTCACAAGATGAAAGGTATCTTCAACACGCTCACCGAGAGTGGAAATTTTTGCACTCAGGAGACGCAGTTTAAATTGGATAAAAATCCGCCCTAAATGCGCTAGCAGGGCGGGACGGTCGGGTGTAATGACCTCGAGGATAGTGACACTTTTGTCAATATCATTACTGATGCTGGCAATTGTTTTCATGGTGAAGTGTTTAAGATGCCGGGGTGTTCTCCGCTGTGCCTTAAGGGTAAATTCTGTGGGGTTCTTCAGAGCATCAGACAGTGTATTCTGAATACGAGAGAGCATTTTGGTGTCATGGCCAAAGGGTTCGTCATTTTCATTGACAACATAAAAGGTATCGAATGTGTTCTCTTGGGTGTCCCTGTGAAGGCTTGCATCGAGAATGGTCAGTTGTAGGTGACCAAGTGTCGCTGCGGTAATCGGGAACACATTATTTAGCCCATTGGTATGGATAAAGATCTGGGTTGCAACGGGAACCTCCACCCCGGCATCTTTAATCAGAATAACCGGCTCGATTGAATTGCCCTGCGAGGCGATAGCGTTGGTATATCTGGCAATATCGTCGGCATTTTCACGAAGAAAGAATTCATCATCTAGGTTACCCCATATCTGTTGGGCTTGTTGGCTGCTGATATTGTTTTCTGCGAGTTTTTCTATAGCGGAATTTTTAGTGTTTCTTACCCAGCCATCACGACTGGCAGGATTTTCAAGCCCGCGTCGTAAGGCTATTCTGGTTTCAGTATAAAGCTGGCGCATGAGTGATGCTTTCCAGCTATTCCAGAGTGTTGGGTTGGTGGCAGTAATATCTGCAATGGTAAGAACAAGCAGGTAGTCGAGTTGCATTTGGTTGCCGATTAACTTGGCAAATTTGTAGATAACATCTGGATCTGAAATGTCAGTTCGTTGAGAGGTGCTAGACATTAATAGGTGGTTTTCTACCAGCCATGAAACAAGTTGTACTTCTTCTTCAGGTAAGCCGTGACGTGTACAAAAATCAGCAGCATCCACTGCGCCCAGAACGGAGTGGTCACCACCACGACCTTTGCCCATGTCATGATAGAGTCCGGCGATAAAGGCTAGCTCGGGTTTGGGCAGGCTTTTGTAAACATGGGAGAAAACAGGGAACTCCTTGGCAACCTCAGGCCGATCAAACAGGCGCATGTTCTTAATTAATTGAAGAGTGTGAGCGTCCACGGGGTAACGATGAAAAAGATCATGTTGTGTCTGCCCAATAATTTTGCCAAATTCAGGAAGATAGCGACCCAGTATTCCATAGCGAGTCATCCGTTGCAGCTGTGTGCTCATTTTGTAAGGGCAGCGTAACAAGCGTAAAAAAAGTGCCTTGTTCTGTGGATCATTACGGAACGAGTCATCAATTAATTTTCGGTGTTGACGAATTTGGCGAATGGTGGCAGCGCGGATACCTTGAAGGTTTTCGTTTTCACCGAGTAAGCAGAAAATTTCTAGCAGGGCAGAGGGGTGCTTTGCAAAAATGTATTCTCCTGCTGTTTCAATATGTTCATCTCTTACCTGAAAGCGCTCATTGAGCTCATAGGTTTTCTTAGCTTTATCTTTACAAAGAATAACCTCATCAAGATATTGAAGCATGACATCGTTTAATTCACGCATAGACAACACCACTTGGTAGTAATGCTGCATGAATTGTTCGACGCCTAATCGCTCGCCACTATCATGATAGCCAAACATGGTGGCTATTTTACGTTGATAATCAAATTGCAATCGATCTTCAGGGCGTTCAGCGATGAGGTGTAAACAGTAGCGCACTTTCCAGAGAAAGGCTTCGCCCCGTTTAAGTTGGAGGTACTCTTCGGGTGTGAGGAAATCATTGCCGACTAATTCTTCTAGTGACTCTACATTGAAATGCCGTTTGGCAACCCAATTGATCATCTGAATGTCACGCAGTCCACCTGGCGCTTCTTTGACGTTAGGTTCGAGGTTGTATTCTGTGTTGCCATGTTTTTCATGACGGTCTATTTGTTCATCCCACTTCGCGCGGAAAAAGTCTTTGGATGACCATATCTTACGGGGCCCCGTTTTTTTCAACATGGAGAGCCGAAGTTTGTCTTCTCCCCATATGGTTCGAGTTTCCATGAGGTTGGTAGCGATTGTAATATCGTTTCTCGCCTCATCTACACACTGTGATAGAGAGCGTACGCTGTGCCCAATGGTAAGCTGAATGTCCCACAGGAAGGTGAGGAAGCCTTCTATACGCTGTTGATAGCGGCGGGGACTGCCACGGCGAATCAATAACATCAGGTCAATGTCTGACTGGGGGTGGAGTTCGCCTCTTCCGTAACCGCCGACAGCTAAAAGTGCTATACCTTTATCCCATTCAAATTGGTTCCATGCATGGCGAAGCATTAAATCCATAAAAAATGCACGCTCAACAAGCAAATTCCATGTTTGTTCTCCTTCATGGAATCGGGAGTTTAAATGGGTGTTTGCTGCCTCGATGGCATTTTTAAAAACCTTTATCGGGTTGTTTGTGGTGAGGTCTTGAAGAAATCGTCGTTCGTCAAAGAAAAGCAGTGGTTTCGCTGTGCTTAAATTTAACACGGTCATTAAAAATCTTCTTCTTTACGAGCGGTAAGCACTTCAACACCGGTGGCTGTGACGGCTAGGGTGTGTTCCCATTGCGCTGACAATCTGCCGTCGCGAGTTTCCACGGTCCATCCATCTTTTTTTAATTTAGTATGGTGTTTGCCCGCGTTGAGCATAGGTTCGATCGTAAATGTCATACCTTCCTTCAACACCAACCCCGTATCCGGGCGGCCGAAGTGAAGAACTTGGGGTTCCTGATGAAATTCTGTGCCGATACCGTGACCGCAGTAATCTCTGACCACGCTGTAGTAATTGTTTTCGGCATGCTGCTGAATAACGTGGCCAATATCGCCAAGGCGGGCACCAGGTTTGACGAGCTTAATCGCCTTATACAAACTTTCTTGAGTGACTTGGATTAGGCGTTTGGCATGGTCTGCGACGTGGCCCACGCAAAACATTTTACTGGTGTCGCCAAAATAGCCATCTTTGATGACGGTAATATCCAGATTGACAATATCACCATTTTTTAAGACTTTTTTCTCAGAGGGTATGCCGTGACAAACAACCTGGTTTATCGAGGAGCAGATAGACTTGGGAAAGCCTCGATAGTTGAGCGGCGCGGGAATAGTCTGCTGTACATTAACAATATAATCATGACAAATTTGGTCCAGCTCCGCCGTTGTTACACCGGCAACAACAAGGGGTTCGATCATTTCAAGAACTTCTGCTGCAAGCCTGCCCGCTATGCGCATTTTTTCTAATTCGGCGGCAGTTTTGATATTGACAGCCATAGATTTATTCCAAGGACATTCGTAAAGCCGAGTATTGTAACGGATTGTTGTTATAGATTGTAACGAGTTGCTGTTGATCTGTAGTGATTTGGGCTTTTCTCTCTTCTATAGGTGTATGATTTATGGTATAAAGCGCACCGCTTTGGAGTCATGTGCTCGGAGCTATTTGAAAACTAACGACACACACATATCGACACACTTGTCTGGGTGCCTGCTTTAGTGGGTTGACTGGTGGGATATGTGGAGGTTTAACCCTAACTTAAGGAATTATTATGACAGCCGTAAGCATGCGTGACATGTTGCAGGCTGGTGTCCACTTTGGCCATCAGACCCGCTTTTGGAATCCTAAAATGGATAAATTCATTTTTGGGGCCCGTAACAAAATTCATATTTTGAATCTGGAATATACTGTTCCAGCATTCAATGAAGCTTTAGAAATCGTTCGTCAGGTTGGCGCCAATGGTAACAAGGTGCTGATGGTTGGTACCAAACGTGCCGCACAGAAAGTTATCATTGAGCAAGCTCAGCGCTCTGGTATGCCTTATGTGAGCCATCGCTGGTTGGGTGGTATGTTGACCAACTATAAAACGATTCGAGCATCCATTCGTCGTTATCGTGAGCTTGAAACACAAAGCCAAGATGGGACCTTCGAGAAGTTGACCAAGAAAGAGGCCTTAATGAGGGCTCGACTGATGACGAAGCTTGAGAGCTCCATCGGTGGTATCAAGGATATGGGTGGTCTTCCTGATATGTTGTTTGTAGTCGATGTGGATCACGAACGTATTGCTATTCAGGAAGCGAATAAACTGGGTATTCCCGTTATTGGTGTTGTTGATACTAACAGTAATCCTGATGGCGTTGATTACGTCATACCTGGTAATGACGATGCGATCCGTGCCATTAAGTTGTATGCCACAGCGATTGCAGATGCGATTCTTGAGGGAAGAGCTGATTCCAGTACCGTGACCAGCAAAGACGAATTTGTTGAAGTGACCGAGGCTAATGACAAGCCTGAAGCAGAAGCAGCAGCTGCTGAATAATAAGTAGCGCAGCTTTGTAGTAATTAAAGAAGGGGGCGTAGCCCCCTTTTTTTCCAACCTACCCATATAGAAAGATTAAGAGGAATAGACAAATGGCAGCATTTTCTGCGTCTATGGTTAAAGATCTGCGTGAGCGCACAGGCCTTGGCATGATGGAGTGTAAGAAAGCACTGGTTGAAGCCGATGGTGATATTGAAAAAGCGATTGATGATCTGCGTAAGTCCAGTGGTATGAAAGCCGCTAAAAAAGCAGGTCGCATTGCAGCCGAAGGTGTTGTTGCCGCTAAAGTTGCTGACGATAATAGCTACGGAGTGATGGTCGAAATCAACAGTGAAACAGACTTTGTGGCACGTGATGAGGGCTTTTTAGCCTTTGTTGGCCAAGTGCTTGATAAAGCTTTTGCTGAAAAACAAACTGATACAGCTGCATTGGCAGCGAGTATGGAAGATGCCCGTCAGGCTTTGGTTCAGAAAATTGGCGAGAATATCAATATTCGTCGGGTTGAGGTGGTTGAGGCGCCGGTGGTTGGTACTTATGTCCACAGCAATAATCGTATCAGTGTTTTGGTTGCTCTGTCGGGTGGAGAGAGTGGCGTTGCGAAAGATGTGGCTATGCATGTGGCAGCTGTCAATCCACAAGTGGTGAAGCCAGAAGATATGCCCGAAGAGGTCGTAGCGAAAGAGAAAGAAATTTTTGTTGCTCAGGCACGAGAGAGCGGTAAACCTGAAGAAATTATTGAGAAGATGATTTCTGGTCGTATTAATAAGTTTCTTTCTGAGTCTAGCTTGGTTAACCAGCCTTTTATTAAGGACCCAGAGATTAAAGTGGGTAAGTTAGCAAAGGATGCCGGAGCAGAGATTCAGTCATTTACTCGGTTTGAGGTTGGCGAAGGGATAGAGAAAGAGGAAGTTGATTTTGCTGCAGAAGTGGCAGCCCAGGTTGGCGCAGCTAGCTGATAAATAACGGGGACTTAGGTCCCCGTTATTTTATGTCCAGAGTAAACTCTGTATTGAAAGATTGTATGAATACGAGTCGTGTTAAGTACAACAGCATAAAGAACAATGATAGACCAAGAAAATATACAGCCTTGGAGAAAAAATATGCCGGCCTCTCGAGATAAAAAATACAAGCGCATACTACTCAAGTTGAGTGGTGAAGAACTGATGGGAGATGAAGGTTTTGGTATTGACCCCAAAGTACTTGATCGCATGGCACTTGAGATAGGCCAGTTGGTTGGTATTGGCGTTCAGGTTGGGCTTGTTATTGGTGGAGGCAACTTGTTCCGCGGGGCGGCACTTAACGCTGCTGGGATGGAGCGTGTTACCGGTGATCATATGGGTATGCTGGCCACGATGATGAATGGTTTGGCCATGAGAGATGCCCTGGATCGAAATAATATTTCTGCTCAGGTTATGTCTGCCATCCCCATGAGCGGTGTAATGGAACCTTACGATCGCCGTAGAGCAACACGTTATCTTGATAGTGGTGACGTTGTGATATTTTCTGCGGGAACAGGAAACCCCTTTTTTACCACTGATTCTGCAGCCTGTTTAAGAGGGATCGAAATTGATGCGGAAATAGTGTTAAAGGCGACCAAGGTGGATGGTGTTTATTCTGCTGATCCAATGAAAGATCCCAGTGCTACAATGTATTCTCACCTGACCTATGATGAAGCGTTGGAAAAAAGGCTTGGGGTAATGGATTTAACGGCAATTTGTCTCTGTCGTGAACAGGATATGCCGCTTCGAGTATTCCGTATGTCCAAGCCTGGGGCACTTCTCAATATTGTTGTGGGTGGCGAAGAAGGAACACTGATAGAGGAAACCCGAAATGATAAATGATTTGAAGCAAGATGCCGGTGAGCGCATGGAAAAGAGTATCGGTGCTCTGTCTAATGCCTTTAATAAAATTCGTACTGGCCGGGCCCACCCCAGTTTATTGGATGGCTTAACGGTTTCTTATTATGGGGTTGATACTCCATTGGGGCAGGTAGGTAACGTTACTGTGCTGGATGCTCGGACATTGTCTGTCTCTGTTTGGGAAAAAAACCTAGTACCTGAGGTTGAGAAAGCTATTCTTAAGTCAGATTTGGGGCTTAACCCCTCAACGACCGGAGAGCTTGTCCGTATTCCTATGCCCCAACTGACAGAGGAAACGCGTAAAGGGTTTATTAAGAAAGCTCGGTCAGAAGCAGAAAATGCTCGGATCTCTATACGTAATATCCGTCGTGATGTTCTTTCCGACGTCAAAGAATTACTGAAAGATAAAGAAATAACAGAAGATGATGAGCGTCGTGCACAGGATGATGTTCAAAAAATTACTGATAAATATATCAAGCAGGTTGATGAGGCGTTGTCCGCCAAAGAAGTCGACTTGATGGAAATTTAGTCCATTTTATAGAGATTTGATTTCCTTGACGACGAACCCGACAGACACTTCTTCCGTCACACATCCATTGCGTCATGTGGCGATTATTATGGATGGTAATAATCGCTGGGCGAAACAGCGCGGGCTTTCCGGTACTGCTGGACACGAAATGGGTGTCGAGCGGGTTAGAGATGTTCTGGATGCCAGTGAAAAATATGACATTGAGGTTCTGACACTGTTTGCCTTTAGCAGTGAAAACTGGAATCGCCCTCAACTTGAGGTGCGTGCCTTAATGTCCCTGTTGGCATCCTATCTAAAAAAAGAAGTTAAACAGCTAAAAGAGCGAAAGGTTTGTCTAAAAGTCATTGGTCGAAAAGACCATTTTAGTGCTCGCCTAAATAAACTGATCGATGATAGTGAGGCTGCAACAGCCAAAGGTAATCGGACTCTGGTTTTGGCTATTGATTATGGTGGCCGATGGGAAATAGCCGAGGCTGCACGGGAGCTTGCTCGCGAGGTTCAGCGAGGTCGATTGCGCCCAGAAGATATTTCAGAAGAAAGTATGCAGCAGCATATGTGCATGCCTAACCTTCCTTCGCCTGATCTTTGTATTCGTACCGCCGGTGAGCAGCGAATCAGTAATTTCCTGTTATGGCATATGGCGTATACCGAATTTTATTTTGCGGACTGTTACTGGCCTGACTTTGATGGCGCTGCATTTGATATGGCCATTCGCGATTATCAACAACGCCAGCGTCGTTTTGGTAAACGTGAGGAGCTGTTCTCGGGTAAGGAGAAGCAGCTTGCTTAAGCAACGGGTAATAACAGCTGTAGTGATGGCTGCTGTCTTTCTTTCTGCCTTGGTGTTTTTGACCCCTTTTACTTTCTCTCTTTTTATAGCTGTTGTAGTGATCTATGCAGGGTGGGAGTGGTCTGAGCTGTCGGGTTTATCCAACACTTCGATGAAGCTGAGTTACACCTTGAGTGTCACAGTGCTTTTGGGGCTGGCAGGTTATGTTTTAGGTTTGTCTACAACAGCGCCGTTACATGCCGGTGTTGGACAAACGCTTATGGGTTGGTTGGCACCCTGGTGGGCGATAGCCTTACTCTGGGTGCAAGGTTATCCGAGTAGTGCTGTACTGTGGGGAAGTCGTGGGTTGCGAGGGCTAATGGGTTTCCTTGTATTGGTGCCGGCTTGGGTGGCCGCAGTTATACTGATGTATTCAGAACATGGTGAGTGGTTGATTTGTATCGTCGTTTTGATTGTGGCATTTGCAGATATCGGCGCTTATTTTTCGGGGCGTAAGTTTGGCAAGCACAAGCTGGCTTTGAACGTTAGTCCTAAAAAAACCTGGGAAGGTTTATTGGGAGGTGTTGTTGCAAATTTTCTTTTTGTTATCGCCTTGGGTGCTTTTTTGAAGCTAGATTCGATTAATCAATGGTTGATGTTGTTCGTGTTGGTGATGATTACCGTGTTGGCTTCCGTACTGGGTGATTTGCTTGAGAGTATGGTTAAGCGTCATCGTGGAATTAAGGATAGTGGAAATATTTTGCCTGGTCATGGCGGTGTTCTCGATCGCTTAGATAGCCTTACGGCAGCATTGCCAGTTTTTACTTTGGTTTTTATCTATAGCGACTTTCAGTTATAAGATGCAGCTGTTAAAAATGAAGCAGAAATTCTAAATGATACAGACATTAACCATATTGGGTGCGACAGGCTCTATTGGTCTCAGTACTCTGGATGTGGCGGCCCGCCATCCAGATCGTTTTAAAATTTTTGCACTTAGCTGTCATTCTCGGGTGGTGGAGCTTGCCGGCCAATGTGAGCTGTTTAAGCCGCTGTATGCCGTCGTTGCAGATGAATCGAAAGCGGACCAATTAAAGAAATTATTAGAAAAAAAAGCGCCTGATACAAAAGTTTTGTCGGGTGTAGAAGGGTTGTGTCAAATAGCAACTGATTCTGCGGTAGATACTGTTATGGCTGCCATCGTAGGGGCTGCAGGGTTGTTGCCAACACTTGAGGCGGCGAAGGCGGGAAAGAAAATCTTGCTGGCTAACAAAGAGTCTTTGGTGATGGCCGGACCCTTGTTTATGAGCGCAGTGAAACAGGGTGGTGCGACGTTGTTACCCATTGATAGTGAGCATAATGCGATCTTTCAATGCTTGCCCTCGGGCTATGGCTCTAAGCAACGCGGCGGTGTACGCAAAATACTCTTAACGGCTTCTGGCGGTCCTTTTCGAACGGTACCACTTGACAGTCTATCTTCTATGACGCCAGAGCAGGCGTGTGCTCATCCTAATTGGGATATGGGACGAAAGATATCTGTTGATTCCGCCACCATGATGAATAAAGGACTTGAGTTGATAGAGGCCTGTTGGTTGTTTGGTGTTTCTTCTGATGAAGTTGAAGTGGTTATTCATCCCCAGAGTATTGTTCATTCGATGGTGGAGTATGTCGATGGCTCAGTGTTGGCCCAACTGGGTAATCCTGATATGCGAACCCCAATAGCCCATGCCATGGCTTGGCCAGAAAGAATTGCGTCTGGTGTAGGTAGTCTCGATATTATCAGCACGGCACAATTGGATTTTGAGGCACCAGACTTAGAGCGTTTCCCTTGTTTGTCACTGGCAATGGAAGCGGCTCGTAGGGGTGGAGGTGCGCCTGCCGTGCTTAATGCAGCAAATGAAGTGGCTGTGGACGCTTTCCTGAACAATAAGATCTCATTTACTCAGATAGCAGACATTGTGTCTGAAGTTCTCAATCAAATGGATATCCCTGAACCTGATTCTCTGGAGGCTGTCCAATTGTGCGATCAACAGGCGCGGCAGTACGCAATGAATCTTGTTTCATAGCACTATACCTATACCAAACGTATAGGATTTGAAGACGTCAGGGTAAGAAGCCACTTTGTGATAGAGCGAGTTAATTAGGAATACTGATGGAATTGTTGCAAACGATTTTTTACACATTGCTGGCTTTGGGCGTACTTGTGACTGTTCATGAGTTTGGTCACTTTTGGGTGGCCCGCCGGTGCAATATCAAAGTTCTTCGTTTTTCTATAGGATTTGGTACGCCTCTCATACGTTGGCACGATAAGCAGGGCACTGAGTTTGTCATTTCAGCGTTACCGTTGGGCGGCTATGTAAAAATGGTTGATGAGCGTGAAGGTAATGTTTCTGAGGAAGATTTACCCTTTGCCTTTACTCAAAAATCTGTTTGGCAACGGATGGCCGTTGTTGTAGCGGGACCCTTGGCTAATTTCCTGTTGGCCATCGTGATGTATTGGTTTGTTTTCTTTCAGGGTGTGACGGGTATTGTTCCAGTAGTTGACTCTTTCAAGCCTGATTCTATCGCTGAAAAGGCCGGTCTTCAGCCGGGACATCAGATAATCGCCGTAGATGGTGAGCTAACCCCAACCTGGCAAGCCCTCAATGAGCAGCTGGTGGGGCGTATTGGCGAGTCAGGGGTTATTAATTTTACCGTTAAGGTTCCAGGTGATCCTGCTCACTATGAGTATCAAGGGCAGCTGGATGATTGGTTGGCTGATGCGGATCAGCCAGACCCAATCGGTAGCGTGGGTTTGGTGCTGTATATACCAAAAATTCTACCCGTGGCGAATGAAGTGGTTTCTGGTGATCCAGCAGACAAGGCTGGGTTGATGGCTGGTGATTTGGTGTTATCTGCAGATAACCTTCCCATGAAAGATTGGTCAGCCTGGGTTGAATATGTTCGTGCTCGCCCTGGCCAAACAATAGATATTGAGGTGGAAAGAGAAGGCCTGGTGTTTAATACGAGCATTGTTCCTAAGCAAACTGTTTCAGAGGAAGGGGATGTTGTTGGTCAGGTTGGGATGACAGTTCTGGTGCCAGAGTGGCCTGAAGATATGATTCTCAGAGTCGAATATGGCCCAATGGATGCTGCCGTCCGAGCATTGCAGCAGACTTGGAAGACTTCAGTTTTGATTTTGGACTCAGTGAAAAAGATGCTGACTGGATTGATTTCGGCAAAACACTTGAGTGGACCCATTACCATTGCTAAAGTGGCGGGCGCATCGGCCCAGTATGGATTGACTGCGTACCTTGGGTTTGTGGCATTTCTCAGTGTCAGTTTGGGTATTTTAAACCTGTTGCCGGTTCCAGTGCTGGATGGCGGCCACTTGATGTATTACCTCGTTGAGGCTGTAAAGGGTTCGCCTGTGTCTGAAAAGATTCAGATGGCTGGGTTCAAAATAGGGATGTTTCTCGTCATTGGGTTGATGGTGTTGGCCCTCTACAATGATGTGATGCGGTTGTGATTCGGTAGGATTGGATTGCCATGAGCATGGTGGCTATGGCAGTAGTGATAATAAATAAATTAAACCAAGAGAAAACTAATCTCCGATGAAACACTTTTACCTATTGCTGTGCCTAGTGTCGCTTTCTGTCACTGTTCGAGCAGAAATCTTTCAGGTGGAAGATATTAGAATAGACGGTTTACAGCGGGTATCTTCAGGCACAGTGTTTGCGTCGATGCCTCTCAGTGTTGGCGACTTAATTGACGGTGATACCGTTCGCCGTACTACTCGTGCATTATTCCGTACGGGCTATTTTGATGATATTCAAATTTCCCGAGATGGTGGCGTACTGATTATTACGGTCAAAGAAAGACCCGCCGTGGCGGAATTGACTATTGAAGGCAACACCGCTATTCCCACTGAAGATCTTTTGAAATCTTTACGAGATAGTGGCTTGGCCGAAGGGCAAATTTTCCGTCAATCTATACTTGAGGGTATGAGTCGTGAGCTTGAACGTCAGTATGTAGCGCAGGGTCGCTATGGTGCAGAAATATCAACAGAAGTTAAGGAGCTTCCTAGAAACAGAGTGTTGGTGAACATCCATGTTAATGAAGGTGACGTTGCGGCGATTTCACATATTAATATCGTCGGCAATCAGGATTTTGATAACGATGATCTAACCAGTGAATTTGAACTAAAGACAACAGGCTTGTTGTCTTTTTTTACCAATGATGACAAATATTCCCGAGAGAAACTGTCGGGCGATTTAGAAAGGCTGGAATCCTGGTATCTCAATCGGGGTTATTTGAATTTTTCCGTTGATTCGACTCAGGTAGCCATTAGTCCAGATCGTGAGTCAGTGTTTGTCACTATTAATATTACGGAAGGTGGCATTTACACTGTTAGCGGTATTGAGTTGGCAGGTGATCTGGTTATTTCTGAAAGTGAAGTTCGCAGCCTTGTTGTGCAGAAAGAGGGCGAAACCTTCTCTCAGGTGCTAATGACTCGTTCCTCAGAATTGATTGCTCAGCGATTGGGTAATGATGGGTATTCCTTTGCGGACGTAAAAGGTATTCCAGAAGTTAATGAAGAAGATAAAACGACCAAGCTGACATTTTTTATTGATCCGGGTAACCGTGCCTATGTTCGGCGTATTGAGTTCCGTGGCAATACCAAAACCATGGATGAGGTATTGCGTCGGGAAATGCGGCAGATGGAAGGTGCCTCGGCATCAACAGCAAAGCTCGAATACTCAAAGAGTCGACTGGAACGCACAGGATTCTTTAAGGAAGTGGAGATGGAAACTCGTCCAGTTCCGGGGGTGGATGACCAAATTGATGTGTTTTATACAGTGGAAGAGCAACCTTCGGGTAGTGTGGGAGCAAGTTTTGGTTTTGCACAAACCTATGGTGTTGTTTTAGGCGCGAACATATCCGAAAGTAATTTTCTGGGTACCGGGAATAGGGTGTCGTTAGGACTTAATCAAAGTGGCTTTCAAACCAACTTGTCGTTGAACTATACCAATCCTTATTTTACCAAGGATGGTGTCAGTGCAGGATTTGGTGTGTTTGCGCGTAAGCAGGATTTTGATGAAGCCAATGTGTCTAATTACACCACAGAAAGTTTTGGTGCTTCTACAACATTTGGCTATCCTGTTTCTGAAACAGAACAGATTGGTTATGGGTTGGGTTTTGAGAATTTAACAATTGATGCCGGTACTTTTCGCACCACATTGATTGATCAGTTTCTTGATGAAAATGGCAGTGACTTCAATATTCTTACCGCTAATTTGAGCTGGATGCAGTCCACTCTTAATAGGGGCAGGCTGGCAACCAGAGGCTCATCCCAGCGTTTTGCGGTAGAGACAACAATACCTGTGGGTGATTTGAATTATTATAAACTCAGTTATGATGCCCAACACTTCCAGCCGCTGACTAAAAGTTTGACCATGCGCTTCCACACAAAACTGGGTTATGGCGATAGTTATGGGTCGACTTCTCGGCTACCCTTCTTTAAGAACTTTTATTCTGGTGGTTTTGGCTCCGTGCGTGGATATAAGAAAAACACGTTGGGTCCGAGGGATGTTCCAGTAAACCCATTATTTGCTAATGATTCAGATCCCTTTGGTGGTAATGTTGTTGTAGAGGCTACAGCAGAAATGATGTTTCCTTTGCCCTTTATTAAGGATCAACGCAGTATCCAGGCGGTGGTGTTCGTAGATGGGGGTAATGTATTTGATACCGATTGTGGTGACGTGGATGAAGATTTTTGTTTAGAGCCAGGCCTTAGTGATCTACGCTATTCTGTAGGATTTGGTGGAACTTGGCTCAGCAGTTTTGGACCCATCACCGTTAGTATAGCTAAGCCGATTAATGCGGGAGAGGAAGACGAGGAAGAGATCTTTCAGTTTTCCATGGGGCAGACTTTTTAGAATACGCCGAGAAGCGTTTTGTCAAGAGAGTGAGTTAATAAACGTGCTAGATAGTTAGATATAGTTAATTTAATCAATGGAGAATTAGAGTGCGCATAGCAAAAATATTAGTATTAACGTTGGCAAGTCTGTTTGCTGTAACGGCAACAGCTGCTGAGGGGAAAATAGCGGTGGTAGATTTTGGTAAGGCGATTTTTGGTTCTGAGGTTGCTAAAGCTCGATTTAAGCAAGTACAGACTGCATCAGAATTTGCGGCGTTACAAGCCAAGTATGAAAGTACAGTGGCAGATATGAAAACGCTTAAAAAGGAAGTGGAAACCAAAAGTATGACGTGGTCTGCAGAGCAGACAGCTGATGCGCAAAAGAAGATGGAATTCTTACGTGCGGATCTTGAACTGACAACTCGAAAAGTACAATCTGAGCAAAAAGCCCTGCAAAGTAGTATCGTTCAAGAATTACGCCCTAAAGCTGGTGAAGCACTGCAAGAATTAATCAAGGAAGAGGGTATTGTCTTACTGATTAATGCGGAAGCTGTTGTCACTGTTGCCGTTGAGCTTGACTTGACGTCCAAGTTGACTGACCGCCTAAATAAGAAAACTAAATAGCGATTAATGGTAAACAATTTTTGAAAGCCAATGATAGATTGAGAATGACTAGTCATTCATTGAGAGACATAGCTGACTATATTGGCGCTGAATTGAGAGGGGATGAAAATCTCCAAATTACGGGCTTGAATACTCTTCAGGATGCCGAATTTGGAGATTTAGCATTTTTGGCGAATAAGTCCTACTGTCAATTTTTATCTCAGACCAAAGCGGGAGCGGTCATTATTGCCGTTGATGAGCTAGAAAAATACACCGGTAATGCGCTTGTTATGGCAAATCCTTATTTAGGTTACGCGCTGGTATCGTCGATGTTTGATTCAGCCCCTGTACCCGCTCCCGGAATCCATCCTACTGCTGTAGTTGCGGCCACAGCCAAAATTGCAGAGACGGCCTCTATTGGCGCACACTCTGTGCTGGGTGAATATGTTGTTATTGGTTCTGATAGCCAGCTAGGGGCTAATGTCACGATAGGTGATGGATCCATGTTAGGTAACAACTGCCGAATCGCCGCAAATGTCAGTATTTATCACGGTGTAACCATCGGAAGCCAGGTGACTATACACAGTGGCGCAGTTATCGGAGCTGATGGCTTTGGTTTTGCTCGTAATCAGGAAAACTGGGTCAAAATCTATCAACTAGGTGGTGTCGTTATTGGTGATCGAGTTGAAGTTGGAGCCTGCACGACAATAGATCGAGGCGCATTGGGTGATACCGTGATTGAGGATGGTGTTATTCTCGACAACCATGTTCAAATTGCACACAACGCTCGTGTAGGTGAAAATACTGCGATGGCGGGATGCTCGGGTGTTTCCGGTAGTACAGTTGTTGGTAAAAATTGTATCTTTGCTGGCCAGTCTGGTGTGGTAGGACATGTTACTATTTGCGATGGGGTACAGGTTACCGGCGGTAGTATTATTACTAAATCGTTACATGAGCCGGGCTCTTACTCTTCGGGAACAGCTTTTAGTAAGACGGGGGAGTGGCGGAAAAACGCGGTTCGCTTCAACCAGTTAGATGATTTGGCCCAACGGGTCAGGAAATTAGAAAAAAAATTATAACCCTTTGCTTTATTACAACTTTGCTGAGTCTTGAGAAAATCTAATGGACCTTAACGATATAAAAAAACGGTTGCCTCATCGCTATCCATTTCTACTGGTAGATCGTGTAGTTGAAATTGAGTTAGGCGAACGTATTTTGGCTTATAAAAATATAACAGCCAACGAAGAAGTGTTTAATGGGCACTTTCCTAACACACCCATTTTCCCCGGGGTTATGATTATAGAGGCGATGGCTCAAGCGGCGGGTATTCTTGGTTTTGTCACTGCCGATAAATATGCAGATGACGATGTTCTTTATTTGTTTGCTGGAGTTGATGGTGTACGTTTTAAACGTCAGGTCATACCCGGGGATCGTCTTATGTTAGAAGCTAAAATCGACTCGGTGAAACGTACAATTTGGCGGTTTAAATGTCGCGCCAGTGTCGATGATGAGCTGGCCTGTGAAGCAACAATTCTCTGTGCATTGAAGTCGGCCTGATAACGATGTCCTTGATTGATCCACGAGCGATTATTGACCCTTCAGCAGAATTGGCGGAGGGTGTAGCGATAGGTCCCTGGACGATGATTGGCCCTAATGTGAAAATAGGGGCTGGCACCGTGATTAATTCCCATGTTGTGGTGAAAGGGCCTACAACTATTGGTAAAAATAATCGTATCTTCCAATTTTCTACCATTGGTGAAGATACCCCAGATATGAAATATGCTGGTGAGCCTACCCAGCTGGTCATTGGAGATAACAATACCTTTCGTGAAGGTGTCACCATTCATCGAGGCACAGTACAGGATCGAGGTATTACCTCCATAGGCAGTGGTAACCTTATGATGGCCTACGTCCATATCGGACACGACTGCACGGTAGGTAGCCATTGTATTTTGGTCAATAATGCCTCCCTTGCGGGTCATGTAGATCTCGGTGACTGGGCTATTTTGTCTGGATACGTTTTGGTGCATCAATTTGTTTCCATTGGCCCTCATACCTTAATTGGTCCGGCTGCATTTTTGCCTCAAGATGTTCCTGCCTATGTGATGGCTTTTGGTTCACCCGCAGAACCTAAGACGATCAATGCTGAAGGTTTACGTCGTAGAGGCTTTGCTAAAGAAGCCATTTCAGCTATTAAGCAGGGATATAAAATTTTGTATCGTCAAGGTCTGTCTCTTGATGAAGCACTTGAAAAACTTGACGCCCTTTCTATTGAACACCCTGAAGTTCAACCGTTAGTCGATTCGGTTAGAGCGTCATCCCGCGGTATTATTCGTTAAACCGTGATGATAAAACAATGTCAAAACCCTACAGAATAGGCTTGGTTGCCGGAGAATCTTCCGGTGATCAGCTGGGTTCTGGATTAATCCGTGCATTGAAATTTTACTACCCAGATGCCCTCTTTGAAGGTATGGGTGGATCTAAAATGTTGGCAGAGGGTTTTACCTCACTGTTTCCTATGGATAGACTTTCTGTCATGGGCCTAGTTGAACCTCTAAAGCGATTACCAGAACTTCTACATATTCGAAAAACCCTGTATAGACATTTTTCTGAACAAAAATTTGATCTCGTCGTCGGTATAGACTCTCCAGATTTTAATTTAGGTTTAGAAGAGAAATTACGTAAAAAAGGCATCAAAACTGCACATTATGTCAGCCCTTCCGTTTGGGCCTGGCGTCAGGGGAGAGTAAAAAAAATAGCTCGTGCTGTTGATTTGATGCTGACTTTACTACCCTTTGAAGAGGCTTTTTACCAGGAACATAAGGTTCCAGTTGTCTGTGTCGGACATCCCTTGGCCGAAGAGCTTCCAATAAAGACAGATACTTCTGCTGCACGTCAGGAGTTAGGCCTTGCTGAAACACCTGTTTTGACAGTGATGCCTGGAAGTCGAGCATCAGAGGTTGATAAGTTGGGTGCGTTATTTCTTGATACCGCTCTACGCTGTCAGACGAGCGTGCCTGGATTAACCATTGTTATTCCTACCGCCAGCCCTGAACGAAAGCAACAGCTTGAAGTGATGCTTAAGAACTACCCAACGTTACCGGTTACGCTGTTGGATGGTCAGTCATTGTCGGCGATGGCTGCAGCGGATGTGGTATTGCTCTCATCAGGTACGTCAGCACTAGAGGCTATGTTGTTGAAAAAACCGATGGTCGTCAGTTATCGTTTGGGCAAATTAACCTTTGCTTTGATGTCCCGAATGGTCAAGGTTTCCTACGTAGCGCTCCCAAATCTATTATCTAATGAACCCTTGGTACCCGAACTACTGGAAGAAAAAGCGACTGTAGATAATCTTTACACCGCGGTAATGGATTTTTTTCAGCATCCAGAACAAGTAGCAATACTTCAACAGCGATTTACAGATATGCATAAGTCCCTACAATATGGTGGGAGTGAAACTGCAGCCAAAGCCCTAGTGCAATTAATAGAAGCAACATAGGAATAAGTTGATAGAAGCCAGTAGCTCAGAGGCAAGGCGAGTATAGGTTTTTGGGTTGGTTAAGGATGTGTGCCGTGATAATGCAGGAAAAACAACATTTCAAATTAAAATATCAGGGCAGCTTACTTGCTGGTGTGGATGAGGTGGGACGGGGCCCATTGGCAGGTGATGTTGTAACGGCCGCTGTTATCCTCGATCCAGAAAAACCCATTCAAGGCCTCGCTGATTCTAAGAAGCTTACGGAAAAACGCCGTCAACAGCTCGCTTTAGAAATCAAAGAAAAGGCGCTCTGTTGGTACATAGCCCGTTCTTCGGTGGAAGAAATCGATCATTACAATATTCTTCAGGCTACCATGATGGCCATGGTGCGAGCTGTCGATGGTCTTGATATTAATCCCGAGTATGTGGCCGTAGATGGGAACCGTATGCCACCATGGAATTATGTGGCTGAAACCGTTGTTAAGGGTGATGACAAAGTGCCGGCTATCAGTGCAGCATCTATTCTTGCCAAAGTGTGTAGAGATGCTGAAATGACAGCCTTTGATCGGGATTATCCCGGTTATGGCTTTGCTAAGCATAAAGGCTACGGGACAAAACGGCACATGGCCGCGCTCAAAGAATTCGGGCCTAGCCCCATTCATAGGCAATCCTTTGAACCAATTAAAAGCATGTTGGCCGCAGAACAGCTTGTGATGCCATCCACACCTTCTTAGGTCGCCATTCCCTCCTTAGTTTTAACGGTTTGTTTGAATAGTTTTTTGCGACTGTATTCTGTGGAAACAGTAGAGTTCATACAGTAGGATAGATAGCGACTTTAGTTACCATTACTAGACGGATAACTCTTTCTGGTGATTACTTACCCCGTCATTATTGGGGTATTACACCTGCCATGGATGTACTCTTAAATATGCCAGATCCCTCATTTATCCACCTTCGCCTGCACAGTGAGTATTCTCTTGTCGATGGTCTTGTGCGGATAAAACCGTTGGTAAAAAGGGTGGCTGAACTGGGGATGCCCGCTGTTGCTCTTACTGACGTGACAAACCTCTTCAGTTTGGTGAAGTTCTATAAAGCAGCGCAAAGTAGTGGGATAAAACCCATCAGTGGTGCAGACCTTCTGGTACAAAGTCCTGTTGACGATGGTATGCCGTACTGGATAACCCTGTTGGTGATAAACCAACAGGGTTATCAAAACCTTATAAAACTTATTTCTCGCGCCTACCAAGAAGGGCAAGTTCAGGGGAAACCGTATGTGCAACGGCAGTGGATTAGAGAGGCATCTGAAGGATTAATTGTACTGAGTGGGCGCCAAGGTGATGTTGGACAAATGCTGTTGTCAGGTAAGGCTGAACTGGCACAAGAGTTTCTAGAGGGGTGGCTACAAGAGTTTCCAGATCGTTTTTATTTTGAATTAACAAGAACAGGGCGTACCGGGGAAGAGGACTTTATTCATGCTGCCGTGACATTGGCGACGGTATCAAATTGCCCCGTTGTCGCGACGAATGATGTGCGGTTTCTTGTTGCAGAGGAATTTGAAGCCCATGAGGCGAGGGTCTGTATCGGAGAAGGTAGAGTCCTTGATGACCCGAGAAGAGCGCGTAAGTACAGCGAGCAGCAATATCTTCGTTCACCGGCTGAAATGATTGAGCTGTTTAATGATATTCCGGAAGCAATCGAAAATACGCTGGAAATTGCACGTCGTTGTAACCTAGAACTAAAGCTGGGTGAATACTTTCTGCCTGAATATCCTATTCCAGAGGGAATGACCACCGATAGTTTCTTCGAAAAATTATCTTATGAGGGGTTGGAGCGCCGGCTGGAAAAAATACTCGACGCTTCTGCTCCTGATGCTATTGAGCAAAAACAGGTTTACTTGGACCGCCTGCGTTTTGAATTAGATATTATTATTCAGATGGGTTTTCCCGGTTACTTTCTCATTGTTATGGACTTTATTCGTTGGGCCAAGGAAAACGATATTCCGGTAGGACCTGGGCGTGGTTCCGGTGCCGGTTCTGTCGTGGCCTATTCCCTTGGCATTACGGATCTAGATCCACTGGAATATGATTTACTGTTTGAGCGATTTCTCAATCCTGAACGTGTCTCCATGCCTGATTTCGATATCGATTTTTGTATGGATAATCGCGATAGGGTGATTTCCTATGTGGCAGATCGATATGGTCGTGATGCTGTTTCACAGATTATCACCTTCGGTACCATGGCGGCTAAAGCAGTAGTTCGGGATGTCGCTAGGGTCCAAGGTAAAGCCTACGGTCTGGCTGATAAGCTCTCGAAAATGATACCCCCTGATATAGGAATGACACTCGAGAAAGCACTGGCCCAGGAAGAGGTGCTCAAAGAATTTTTGGATCAGGACGAAGAAGCTCAGGAAATTTGGGGTATGGCGCTCCAGCTTGAAGGCGTCACCCGTAATGTTGGTAAACATGCGGGTGGTGTTGTCATTGCACCCACAAAACTGACAGATTTCGCACCGTTGTATTGCGATGAGGCTGGCGAAGGTCTGGTTACCCAATTCGATAAAGATGATGTGGAGCAGGCGGGCTTAGTCAAGTTCGACTTTCTTGGCTTGCGTACACTGACCATTATTGATTGGGCAGTAAAAATGGTGAATCGACGGTTACAGAGAACCGATGAAGAACCATTGATTATTGAAAATATTCCACTGGACGATAGAGGCACCTATGGCCTGATGCAGCGGGCAGAAACCACCGCAGTGTTCCAGCTAGAATCTCGTGGCATGAAAGATCTGATCAAGCGTGTGGAGCCCAACTGTTTTGAAGACATTGTGGCTCTGGTGGCACTCTTTAGGCCGGGACCGCTTCAGTCCGGCATGGTCGATGACTTTATCAACCGTAAACATGGACGTGCTGAAGTTGCCTACCCCGATGCCAAATTTCAGCACCAGAGTCTTAAACCCGTTCTTGAGCCTACCTATGGTGTCATTGTCTACCAGGAGCAGGTGATGCAAATCGCCCAAGTGCTGGCGGGCTATACTCTGGGTGGCGCAGATATGCTGCGTCGAGCCATGGGTAAGAAAAAGCCCGAAGAAATGGCCAAGCAGCGAGAAATTTTTCAAGACGGTGCAAAAAATCAGGGTATAGATCCAAACCTTGCTATCAAAATTTTTGATCTGGTAGAAAAATTTGCGGGATACGGTTTTAACAAATCTCACTCTGCTGCCTATGCACTTCTTGCCTATCAAACGGCCTGGCTTAAAGCACATTATCCTGCCGAATTTATGGCAGCAGTGTTATCTGCAGATATGCAGAACACCGACAAAGTAGTGACGTTAATCGACGAGTGCAGCACACTCAATTTGCCTTTATTGCCTCCGGATGTGAACCGAGGGGAGTTCTCTTTTACTGTTTCTGGGCAGGGAGAAGTAATCTATGGGCTTGGAGCGATTAAGGGGCTGGGTGAGGGGCCGGTGGATGGCATCATTGCAGCTAGGGAAGAGGGCGGTGATTTTATTGATCTCTTTGACTTTTGTGCCAGAGTTGATGGTCGAAAGATCAATAAGCGGGCGTTAGAAGCACTGATTCGCTCTGGAGCACTCGACAATATAGGTCCCAATGGAGAGATAGGTTACCGCCGGGCCGTGATGTTAGCTGCGATGGAGGAGGCGGTAAAAATGGCCGAGCAGCATGCAAACAATACCAAGAGTGGTATGACAGACTTGTTTGGTGCCACACCACAGGAAAGTGCTCCCGAAATTGGCTACCAAAGTTTCCGAAATATCCGCTGTGGCACAGCCAAAGAAAGGCTCGGTGGAGAAAAAGATACACTAGGGTTGTACCTCACGGGCCACCCTATTGATGAATACGCCGAAGAGCTGACCCATTTTGTTGGCCGTCGCATTGTTGATTTGAAACCAGACAAAAACAAACAGCTTGTGGCTGGCTTAGTAGTGGGGTTGCGGGTGATAAAAACCCGTCGAGGCGACAATATGGCAATTGTGTCATTGGATGATCGAAGCGGTCGTATTGAAGTGGCCATCTTTGCTGATGCATTCAAAGAATATCGCGATAAAATTGTGAAAGATGCCCTGTTGGTGGTCGAGGGACAGATATCCGAGGATGATTACACGGGTGGCCTTAAAATGCGTGCCGATCAAGTTAAAAATCTCTATGAGGCACGGGTTAATTACCTCAAAGGAATAACGATTGATACCCATCATGAAAAGCTTAATGGCTCGGCTATTGAGCAATTCTCAGAAATCATGACGCCCTATCAAAAGGGCACTTGTCCAGTTCGTCTTCACTATAACAATGGTAAGGCCGTGGGTGATATTGCCCTTGGCGAGAATTGGCTGATGGCACCAGAAGATGACTTGTTGCATAAGTTGAGAGAAATGTTTGGCAATGACAAGGTACACCTAAGGTTCTAATTTAAATGGGGTTACAGTTTCAGCCGTGTTGTCTTTTTACTGAAATTTAAGAGAAATATATAAAGTGGATCATTAACCGATAAGTCTAGGGTTTGTTGTCTATCAATTACTCGGGACTCTCAGTACAATTAGATAAATTTCATCGGAGCTCTTTTTTGTTGTCGGATATGTTGCTACATATCTCGCTACAAAAGGCATCCAATTGGTCACAAACACCATGGACAGTAAGGCGTTATGAATCTGAATTACCTGGATTTTGAACAACCCATAGCAGAACTCGAAGCGAAGATAGAAGAGCTCCAGTTGGTGGGTAACGACAACGAACTCAATATCACTGATGAGGTCGCTAAACTCCGGGACAAGAGCCATAAACTGACCGAAAAAATCTACTCAAACCTGAGTGCCTGGCAAATTGTTAAAGTGGCAAGGCATCCCCAGCGTCCGTATGCGACAGACTATATCAATAGAATTTTTACAGACTTTGATGAGCTGCATGGTGACCGCCATTTTGGTGATGACAAAGCAATTGTCGGTGGTGTTGCCCGTTTGGACGGAAAACCAGTAATGGTGATTGGTGAAGAAAAGGGCCGAGGTGTTAATGAAAAGGTATACCGTAATTTCGGTATGCCTAAGCCAGAAGGTTACCGTAAAGCCATACGTCTGATGGAAATGGCTGAGCGCTTTAAAATGCCGGTACTCACACTTATTGACACACCGGGAGCCTATCCAGGTATCGATTCTGAAGAGCGTGGAATCAGTGAAGCCATTGCTCAAAGCCTGGCAGTGATGTCGCGCTTAAAAACACCCATTATTTGTACGGTGATAGGTGAGGGCAGTTCTGGTGGTGCTTTGGCCATTGGCGTTGGGGATTATCTTAATATGTTGCAATATTCCACTTATTTTGTGATTTCCCCTGAAGGCTGCGCCAACATTATCTGGAAAACTTCAGATAAAGCTCCGGACGCCGCTGAAGCAATGGGCGTAACATCGGCCATTTTACAAGATTTGGGTATAGTGGATGAAACTATTCCTGAGCCGATGGGTGGTGCCCACCGCGATATCGAAACTATGGCGGCGACACTGAAAGAACGGCTCATTATTCAGGTGGATGATCTCCAGCAAGTGCCGCTTGATGAGTTGGTTGAAAAGCGCTATCAGCGGCTGATGAGCTACGGTAACCCCTAGTGGTGGCCGCTCTACAGCGGCGCTGTTGTTATTAACTGTGTCGTAGTAGCCCTCTATAAATATTGTAGCCCTCAATAAATATTGAGTTTTCCTAGTCATAAATAGACAGCACAATCAACGTACCCACTTCATTATCTTTGAGCTTGATAGGAATTCGTAGTGGTGTTTTCAGCCACGCAGGTGTTATCGATGCCAGCGCGGCAACCGAAGATGGAGCATCGAGGTCAAGTGCTGGAACACGGCACTGCGGTGAAATCACTAAATCAGCGCCCTGATCACTGAGTGCCCGATGTGCAAGCTGATTCGCCTTAACCAGCCGCCCGCGCCGGTCAAAGGCTAGCAGCCCTTCACTTTTCCAACCTTCAAACATATTTTTGGTTGCTTCAATCACTCGTTCACGGGATCTGAAATAGTCACTGGCTAAATTGGCCTCAATCAACCGAGTTGCCATAATGGCAAAATCCAGGGCATTACTTTGGTAGGCGTCGGTTAAGCCCGACAGGTCTACTGCACCTAAAATCATACCGTCGTGGGGATCCCTGATTACGTCAGCAGAACAGGTCCAGTGCTTAATGCCCGCACAGAAATGTTCTGCTCCATAGAGTTGTACGGGTTCGGCAGTTGCCAGTGCGGTACCAATGGCATTGGTGCCAGCCACTTTCTCGCTCCAAATGCCACCTTCAATCAAATTAATGTTACCAGCACTGGTTATGACATGGGGGTCAGCTCGAACATCCAGTATTACCCCACTAGCATCGGCTAAGAGTATCAAGCTATCGGAGCGATATAAGTGCTCTTTGGCACGTTTTAAGACAGGTGTTGCTGCATTGAGTAAATCAGAATGAAGGTAGTGAGAATACTCGAGTTGGCTTCTGTCAGAAATAATGGGTGCGTGGCGCAACTCAGGGTCAAGATCAAATTGGTGACAGCGCCGCCATGAATCTTCCACCACCGGGCGAATTAAATTCGTGGGGTAATCCTGGCCGAGCACAAAACGTTGCCAAGCAGCGAGCAACTGATTGTGTTGCAGTGGGTTACTCAGCATTTGAGTTCGGGTAATTAACTGCGCTGTGGCTAATGCAGCTTGTTCACGCGTGTAGAAATGATTGCTTTGTACAAAGCCAGAAATAACACCGGGTTTTACCGCAGCTACTTTGCCATCCTCTTGTCTGGATTCAACCACCTCATCCGGTAAGCCTTCCAGAATATGCATAGGGGCCTCAAGGCCATTGGCAAACTTCGACACATGTGAGATGCCCGTTTCCATATCATAAAAAGCGGGTTTAAATCCCAGAGCTCTGTTGCCTTCACTAATGCCACCACTACCACGATAGAGATCGTTTTCCTCTTGCAGCGCACTTGGCGTCAACTGAGTCCTAACGGACGAACTAGGTGTTGTGGTGGTAATTATTGCAGACATCTACACCTCCTGAAGATATATGCGGTTCTCTACTTTTTATACCCAAAACTTTCTGCACTACTAATGAATCCGTTTATCACCTTTTGTTAATTTGTGACTTCCCTGTGAAGACCCATTAATAACAGGGCTGAGGCTTAAATCAAGTTTTCTTAAGTATAGACCCCGATTTTGCAAAAATTGCACAAATTTACAAATAATCAGGTAGTTATAACCACAATGGCTAGAGTTATAAAACCGATTGACTCTCAACTTGCTAGATGCCCCATCATTGCTATAACCTACAGCCCGGGAAATATTCTTAATACTTATATGATGGCTGTTTATTCAGGTTCATATCTCCCGAATGTCTAGCAGAGGGTCTACTGGACACTAAAAGCCTACTACTTCTCCGTGGTGGGTAAATAAAAGACAAGGAATGACATGGATAGCGGTCTTCAGGTGCTGGCGCTTATTGCCCAGCTCCATCAAATTGCTGTGGATACCAATCAGCTACAACATCAGTTTGGTCAACAGGAAATACCCTGTGACACTGATGATCTATTAAGAGCTGCTAAGTCGATAGGCTTTAAAGCAAAGCTGTCACAAAGCACAGCTTCTCAACTTGGCAACAATACCCTCCCAGCCATAGGCTGCGCGCAAGACGGTACATTCTTTCTTCTGGCCAAGGTGACAGAACAAAAAGTTACCCAGCAGGATGATGCGGAAGAGCGAAAATATCTGATCCAACTGTCAACAGAGAACAGACCTCTGGTATTGAATCAGGAGCAGTTGCAAGCGTTGTGGACAGGCCAACTGATACTACTATCCCCTCGTCATACCTCAGGTTTTGGTAAACACCGGGAGTTTAACCTTAGTTGGTTTATTCCCTCGTTGGTAAAATACCGAAAAATGTTTGGTGAGGTATTAATCGCTTCGTTCTTTCTTCAACTATTTGCTTTGGTAACACCCCTGTTTTTTCAAGTAGTGATGGACAAAGTCCTTGTTCATAAGGGCTTTACCACCTTAGATATTCTAGCCTTTGGCTTTGTGGTGGTGGCCGTTTTTGATGCCATCTTGGGGGGTATGCGTAACTATTTATTTAGTCATACCACCAATAGGGTGGATGTAGAACTAGGGGCAAAATTATTTAACCATTTGGTCAGTTTGCCCCTGGCCTATTTTGAGGCGCGGCAAGTAGGACAAAGTGTTGCTCGGGTTAAAGAGCTGGATACCATTCGTAACTTTATTACCGGTACTGCTTTAACCCTATTGATAGACCTTTCTTTCACCTTCGTGTTTTTTGCCGTGCTTTGGTATTACAGCCCACTGCTTACCGGGATTGTGTTGGGAACCATTCCGTTTTATATCGCTCTTTCACTTTTTATTACTCCTATCCTTAAACACCGGTTGGACAAAAAATTCCAATACGGCGCACGTAATCAAGCATTTTTAACGGAAGCCATCACCGGTGTTGAGACACTTAAAGCACAAGCCCTTGAACCGCAAATGCAGCGCCGGTGGGAAGACCAACTGGCTAAATACGTCACCTCATCTTTTCGGGCGCAAAACCTGAACAATGTGGCGAATCAGGTGGCTGGGTTTATCAACAAAATCACCACACTGTTAATCATCTGGTGGGGTGCACATTTAGTGATTGCCGGAGAAATGAGCGTAGGGCAACTGGTCGCCTTTAATATGATTGCAGGAAGAGTCACCGGGCCTATTCTAAAGCTGGTGCAGCTCTGGCAAGACTTCCAGCAAGCTGGCATTTCCCTTAAGCGTTTAGGTGACATTTTAAATACCCCCAAAGAACCCGGTTTCAATCCCAACCGTAGTGCACTACCCGGGCTAAAAGGTGCCGTTACATTCGAACATGTCAGGTTCCGTTACCGCCCAGATGGCCCGTTAGTGTTGGACGAGCTTTCACTCGATATCAATCCCGGTTCAATCATAGGCCTAGTGGGGCGTTCTGGTTCAGGCAAAAGTACCCTGGCTAAACTTATTCAGAGAATGTACGTGCCAGAGGCGGGCAGGGTATTAATCGATGGCACAGACTTGGCCATGATCGATACCGCCTGGTTACGTCGTCAAATCGGTGTGGTGCAACAAGAGAGCTTTCTATTTAACCGCACCGTGAGAGAAAACATTGCACTGGCGGCACCAGGAATGCCGATGGACGCGGTGGTTAAAGCATCGACGGTATCCGGTGCCCACGAATTTATTCTCGATTTACCCGAAGGCTACGACACCATTATCGGTGAGCAAGGCAGCAATTTATCCGGTGGTCAAAAACAGCGAATGGCCATCGCTCGTGCACTCATCACCAACCCAAAAATTCTTATTTTTGACGAAGCGACCAGTGCGCTCGACTATGAATCTGAACGAATGATTCAGGAAAATATGGGTGCCATTTGTAAAGACCGAACCGTGTTTATTATTGCCCACCGGCTTAGCACCGTTCGTCACTGCGACAATATTGTTGTGATGGATAAAGGCAGGATAGTAGAGGCAGGCCCACACGATGCATTAATCAAAGCCGGTGGCTACTATGCCAAGCTACATAGCTATCAAAGCCATACGCCTTCCATTCGACCTGAAACTGACAACAATGAAATAGTGACGACCTAGTAATAGTGCAGCACATGGGCGTGCCAAATTAATAGTATTGCGGCCATTAGCAGAGTAGGAAAAGACCCCTCTAAATAATGTAGCTAAAAAATAATAAGGATATTCACGGGCATGACGGAACAGAGCATCAATCATTCAGCGAACAACCATCAAGCGAACAACAATCCACTTAATAAATTAAAATCTGCCTGGGGCAACCGCGGAGAAATGGGTGATAAAAACCTTTCTGTGGTACAGCGACAGTTTTTACCATTGGCCTTAGAGGTTCAGGAAACACCACCATCACCGGCGGGCCGTTGGTTGGCTTGGAGCTTGATGGCCCTGTTTACCATTGGCATTCTCTGGGCCTGCTTTGGCAAAGTGGATATCGTCGTTGTAGCCCCCGGCAGAATTATTCCCAGTGGTCACGTCAAAATTATCCAACCATTAGAAACCGGCATTGTTAAACAAATTCATGTGAGAGACGGGGACAAAGTCGAAGCAGGGCAGCCACTTATTAGCCTGGACCCGACCAATGCCAATGCCGACAATTTACGTGTGAAACAGCAGATTGGTGACCTATCCCTTCAACTAAATTGGCGTCAGGCATTGGAAAGCTGGCTGGCATCGGACAGAACCGTTGAAACGCCCATTGCTGGATTACCTAGTACTAAATTACCTAGTACTAAATTACCTATTGTAAGCCCGGCAGAAGCATCTATAGAAGCATTTACGGGAACAACTGTTTCACACTCAATTAATGCATCTGAATATGCAAGCCAGAGTAAACAGCAGCGTAAGCTACTCAAAGCACAACAGCTGTACCGTCAGCAGCGAGATGAAATCTCGGCACGTCTACAATCGTTTGAAAAAGAACGAGATGCCGCCACCGCAGAACAGAATACGGCACGTGCAGAACTGGAGAGAACAGAGCAGTCATTACCTATTTTGTCCGAGCGTGTAGGGGCCTATAAATACCTGTACGACAAACAATACGGCGCCAAGGTGCAGTACCTGCAAATACTGCAACAACAAGTGGAAATGGAAAAGTCCATTCCTGTGCTGAAATCCCGACAGCGTCAGCTACAGGAAACTGTGGCTTCCTACGATGCAAAAATAGACACACTGTTATTGGAGCAACGTAAAAACAACCTGCTGGAGCTGGAGCGATTAACCAATGATATTGCCAGCCTGCAGCAAGATGCCATCAAAGCCAACCAGCGACAAAAACAACAAATACTCACGGCACCGGTAAACGGCACCGTACAACAACTCGCCATTCATACGGTGGGTGGTGTCGTTACGCCAGCACAGGAGCTAATGAAGGTCGTCCCCGAACAAGCCATTGTCGAAGTGGAAGCGCTGATTCAAAACAAAGACATTGGTTTTATCCATGAGGGCCAGATAGCAGAAGTTAAAGTAGATACCTTTAACTTCACTAAATACGGAATTATAGATGCCGAAGTCACCAGTATTTCACAAGATGCTATTGCCGATGAAAATCTGGGCTGGGTATTTCAAATGCGGGTGAAACTCAGTAAAGATCAGATAGATGTAGAAGATAAATCCGTCAGGTTGAGTCCGGGCATGTCCGTCACCGCGGAGATAAAAACAGGTAAAAGACGTTTGATTGAATTCTTTCTCTCGCCATTGTTGAGGTATAAGCAAGAGAGTGTGCGAGAGCGGTAAATTAGAGAGTATTTTGTAGGACAATTTTTGGGGTTAAAGCACCAAAAATAAAGAGTAAAACGTTAGGCTTGCAGATTAAAATAACCCTGTTAGTCTAGCATCCAGAATTGCAAGGAAAAGCAGTGATGTATCAAGAGCGAAGGATCGGTCTAAGTTATTCTAAAACCCTGTTTTGGTCTAAAAATCCGCGTTGGTCTAAAAGACTACCTTGGCTTTGTCTGAGCCTTAAAACTTCTAGCCCCTATTTGTCTTTAGTTTTCTTACATCCCCAACAGTATTCTTCTATATCGAACAATCAATATTGCCAGCTTGGTTGGTGAGGTTTTGTTTATGAAAAATAAATGCGTCCCCTTTTTCCCCCTTTTTCCATCAAAAATAAATGGGTCCATTTCCCCCTCTACTTTTCGCCTCTCAAAAAGTTAGGTGCTCAATGATAGGCCTAATCGTACTCGGTGTTTTGCTGGTTTACATCCTCATTGTAGGAGTATTTATATGGCTGGCTATAAAGGCGCGAGAAAAATCAGGGCGTCGAATTGCTAAATACATAGCCATTGCGTTGGTATTAATACCCACATGGGATATTCCGATAGATGGATACCTGTTTCATCAATTGTGTAAAAAAGAAGGTGGTATTTTTGTTTATCAGAAAGTGGGCTTAAGTAAAAATTATTACTTAACTTCTGGGAAATCGACAGAAAAAATATTTCATTATGCTGATGGAAGTTCTGGTCGTAGAAAAGTAGAAGCAACTGGAAATGAATTAAAAACCGAGATGCTCAAATCACGTTATATTTTTAAAGATTCTACAGATTACGATTATGTAAGTTGGGGAAAGGTTGTGAAATTTACAACAACAGTTAACCACCATAAAAATTTGTTAGGCAAAGCTGTTTCTTTTATCGGTGGAGCTGGTTGGTTTTCTGAAGCGATTAATTTGGGGCCTCGGCTTCCTGGAAAAAGGTGTCCAGTATACCCACGCGAAACAGACCTCCCTTCTTATCGTGAAAGGCTTCTATACGAAATATTTTATAAGCGGGAAGACTAAAGGAATAGATGATGGCTACCACGAAAATTAATGATATGTATGAAAAATCTATATTGGCAATGGCTGCCTATGCTGATGGAGGAACTAAAGCAAACCTAGAGGCGATAGGCTTTAGGGGAAAAAGGGGACGCATTTATTTTTGACCTAAAGGAGAGCCGTTATGCCAAGGAAGGCAAGAGTATTAGTACCCAATTGCCCTCACCATATCGTTCAGAGAGGGCATAACAGGAAAGCCGTATTCTTAACCGATCAGGACTACCAATACTATTTGGAAAACCTGAAAGAATGGAAAAAGGCACTAGGGGTAAAACTCTATGCATGGTGTTTGATGACTAATCATATACATATCATTGCAGAACCCGCA
>TARA_R110002110_G_scaffold17527_6_pt1 | contig 58249 bp, 62 predicted proteins | sample TARA_R110002110 | Tara Oceans TARA_R110002110 (sample SAMEA4397330) | marine metagenome | biome: Polar Biome; feature: [SRF] surface water layer (ENVO:00010504); material: water (ENVO:00002006), including particulate matter (ENVO:01000060) such as... | depth 5 m | reverse complement strand
GCCCCCAACCACCCCGTTCCAAAGACACAGCATCGGCGACATTCGCCGCCCGCTAAGCCACCCGCCCCTTGCAATCCCCCGCCGCAATAGGTCAGGTAGCATCCAACATTGACCGGCGGCCACTTTGGCCGCCCTAATCTGCTGGACGTGACCTATGGAAAAGATTCCGATGACCCGCAAGGGTCACCAAGCCCTTGAGACCGAACTCAAGCACCTGAAATCCGTCGAGCGTCCCGCCATCATCAAGGCCATCGCCGAAGCACGCGAGCATGGCGACCTGTCGGAAAACGCCGAATACCATTCCGCCAAGGAAAAGCAGTCCTTCATCGAAGGCCGCATCAAAGAGCTGGAAGGCGCGATTTCGCTTGCCGATGTCATCGACCCCACCAAGATGAAAGGCGGCATCAAGTTCGGCGCCACCGTAACCCTGGTCGACGAAGACACCGACGAAGAGAAAACCTATCAGATCGTCGGCGAATACGAGGCCAACATCGAAGCGGGCCTGCTGAACATCAAATCCCCCATCGCCCGCGCCCTGATCGGCAAGGAAGAAGGCGACAGCGTCGAGGTGCACACCCCCGGCGGCGGCAAATCCTATGAAGTGCTGAAAATCGCGTTCATCTGATCGGAATCCCAGACATGTCCGACACGTCGTCCAGCGCAACAAACGCCAATCAGACCAAGGCCGGCCTTGGGTCGTCGTCGCAAGCGCGCCCGACGCCTCTGGGCATCTATGACCGCCCCCGCGCCGAAGGCATCACGGGGATCGAGATCATCGCCATTGCCCTTTCGGTGCTGTGGTTGCTGGGCGCGAGCGTGTTTTTCATGACCACTTCGTCGGGGTCCGAAGGGCAGGACGGTGGCAATCGCGGCCTGATGTTCCTGATGACCATGCTGGCGATCTTCATGCCCGTGGGCATGATCTGGGTCGCCGCCACCGCCGCCAAGGCCAGCCGCGTCATGCGCGAAGAAAGCCAGCGGTTGCAGGCGGCCATCGACGCCATCCGCCAGGCGTATATCGCGCAGCAACAGGGCCGCGACAATTCGATCGAACCGTCGGTCGCACGCAAGCTGGATGAAATCGCCGCCGCCGCCAAGAAGACCGAAACCACGCTGGCCACATTCCACACCCGCCGCGACGCAGTGCAGCCGGCCCGCCACGCGCCGCCACCCATGGCCCCGCAGGCCGCCGACGACCAGCCCAAGCTGGCCCTTGGCACCACGTCAGAGGAAACCGCGCCGCCCCTCGCCCGCGAGGATTTCATCCGCGCCCTGAACTTCCCCGAAACCGCCGAGGACTCTGCCGGATTTTCTGCCCTGCGCCGCGCGCTCAAGGACCGGCCAACCGCCCAGATGATCCAGGCCGCCCAGGACATCCTGACCCTGCTCAGCCAGGACGGAATCTACATGGACGACCTGCGCCCCGACCGCGCCCGTCCCGAAATCTGGCGCAGCTTTGCCCAAGGCGCCCGTGGCCGCAGTGTCGCGGCACTGGGTGGCGTACGGGACCGCTCGTCGCTGGCGTTGACCGCTGGCCGGATGAAACAAGACCCGATTTTCCGCGACACCGCGCACCATTTCCTGCGCCGCTTTGACCGCAGCTTTGCCGCCTTCGAGGCCGAAGCCGACGACGCGGATATTTCGGCACTGGCCGACACCCGAACCGCGCGGGCGTTCATGCTGCTGGGCCGCGTGGCGGGGACGTTTGACTAGGGGTTGCCACCTAATCCCCCCGCAACTGCGCGCCATGCGCCTCGATCACGCTTACCAGATGATCCGCCACCACCCGCACCCGCTGAGACGCCATCAGATCGCTGTGCATCACCAGCCATATGTCCTGATCCACGCCCAGCTCCACCGGCACCCGCTGTAATCCGGCATCTTGTGCCAGAAAATGCGGCAGCACCGCCAACCCCAACCCCGCCTGCGCCGCGCTCAGTTGCGAGGCCAGTGTCGCGGTGACCACCACCGGTGCGGTGTCGCGAAAACTGCGGGCCAGCCATTGCGCAGCGGGCAGATCGCCGAACCGGTCCGCCCAGCCGATATAACTGTCCCCCTCGAACCCCACACCGTCGCCACGCTGCGTCATGTAATCGGCAGACCCGTACAGACCAAACCCCAGCGTCCCGATCCGCCGCACCGTCAGATGCCCCCGCGTGGGCCGCACCATGCGCACCGCAAGGTCCGCATCGCGTTTGTGCAGGTTGACCGAGGCCACATCCGTCGACACCTCGACCGTCAGCCCTGGATGCGCCGCCAGCAGCGGGCCCAGCGACGGGATCAGCAGCGGGTTCGCCAGGTTTTCAGCCGTGGCCACCCGCACATGCCCGCGCACCCCGCGCCCTGCATCAGCGGCGCTGCGAAAACCGTCCATCGCGGCCTCCAACGCTTCGGCGCGGGGCAACAGGGCGGCGCCTTCGTCGGTCAGCTGGTATCCGGTCTGCGCCCGCGCAAACAACGGCACGCCCAGCGCATCCTCCAACCGCTCGATCCGCCGCGAGACTGTCGCCACCCCCGCGCCCAACACCCCCGCAGCACCGGTCAACGTGCCGGTCCGCGCCACCGCCAGAAAGGCGGGCGTGTCGTTCCAGTTCAGCGCATCTTCCATTTTTCGAAAACAGCCTTCTGATCTTCTCTATATTCTTCCAATACCAGAATACGCATCTTGTCCTCATCCCTCAATCAAAAGGACAGATCATGCACCGCCGCCACCTGACCCCCGATTTCTCTGTCTCCGCCCTTGGCCTTGGCTGCATGGGGATGAGCGAATTTTACGGCCCCCGCGACGACACCCAGTCGCTGGCCGTACTGGACCGCGCCGCGGATCTGGGTGTGACGTTTTTCGACACTGCCGACACATATGGCCCCCATCACAACGAGGAACTGCTGGGCCAGTTCCTGCGTACCCGCAAACCGCAGGCCGAGATTGCCACCAAATTCGGCATCGTCCGCAACCCCGGCGAATACCGCCGCGAGATCGACAACAGCCCCGCCTATGTCCGCCGCGCCTGCGAGGCGTCGTTGAAACGGCTGGGAGTTGAGCGGATCGACCTGTATTACGTCCACCGCATCAACCCCGCCCAGCCCATCGAGGACGTGATGCACGCCCTGTCCGATCTGGTGACCGAGGGCAAGATCGCCTATATCGGCCTGTGCGAAGTCAGCGCGCCCACCCTGCGCCGCGCCCATGCGGTGCACCCTGTCACAGCCGTGCAAACCGAATATTCACTGTGGACCCGCGAGGTCGAGGCAGACGTGCTGCCCACCTGCGCCGAACTGGGCATCGGTTTTGTGCCCTATTCACCGCTGGGGCGCGGGTTCCTGACCGGGGCCTTTGACAAACAGACCACATTCGGCGACGGCGACTTTCGCGCCAACTTGCCACGGTTTTCCGCCGACAACATGGCCAGCAACACCAGCATCGTTGACTGTGTCCGCCAGATGGCCGCTGCCAAAGGGTGCACACCTGCGCAAATCGCGCTGGCATGGTTGCTGTCCAAAGGCGACCACATCGTCCCGATCCCCGGCACCAAGCGGCTGAAATACCTGGAAGAAAACGTGGCCGCTGCCGACATCACCCTGACATCGGACGAACAAGACACCCTGAACCGCGCCATCGCCGCACTGGACGTCGCAGGCGACCGCTATACCGCCGAAGGCATGAAAGGACTGAACGCATGACAAACCCGCGCACCGACCGCACCATCGCATTGCTTGAAACGTTGGAAACAGGCGCCGCCGCCAAGGTGCAGGCCAACCTGAACAGCATGGCACCTGACCTCTTCGACACGCTGCTGGGCTTCGGTCTGGCCGACGTGCTGGACCGTCCCGGTATCGACCTGCGCACCCGCGAAATGCTGACCGTTGCCGCGCTGACCGCCATCGGCACGGCCCCCGAACAGCTTGAATTCCACATCCGCGCCGCCCTGAACACCGGTGTCACGCGGGATGAAATCGTGGAAATCCTGTTGCAAATGGCGGTCTATGCCGGTGTGCCCGCCTGCATCAACGGTGTGGCCGCCGCGCGCAAGGCATTCGCGGCGCACGGCATCTGATCACAGCCCGAAGCCACCCCAAGGGATAAACCGCACCGGATCGCCGCGCTTGACCACCAGCGGGCCGTCGGGCAACTCCACCAGCCCCTCGGCCCAGCTTAGCCCGCTGATCCGGCCCGATCCTTCGGACCGGAACACTTCGACCACGCCGTCGCGTATCCGCGCCCGCAGATATTCGCGGCGGCCGGGTTTTTTGGATTTCTCGAACCCTGCGGGCACCGTGAACCCTTGGGGTTTGTGCCAGCCTGCGCCTGCCAGCAGCCCCAGCGCCGGGGCCGCAAAGACCAGCGTGCAGACCATTGCCGCAACCGGATTGCCCGGCAGACCAAACACCGGCGTGCCCTTCCACATGCCCAACGCCAGGGGTCGCCCCGGCTTGACCGCGATCCGCCACAGCGCCATTGCGCCTGCGTCACGCAACAGGGCCGAAACGTGGTCCTCGTCCCCTGCCGATGCGCCACCGCTGGTCAGGATCGCATCCACCTGTGCACCATCCAGCGCCGCCGCCAAGGCCGCACGGTCATCGCCCACACGGCCAAGGTCCACCGCCCGATGCCCCAGCCGCTTTAGCAGCCCCAGCAGCATGGGGCGGTTGGCGTCGTAAATCTGCGTCTCGCCTGCGTCACTGCCCGCCTCGGCCAGCTCGTCACCCGTGGAAAGCACACCGACCCGCAAGGAAGCGAACACGTCGACCGCGCGCACGCCCACCGCTGCCAGCAGCGCCAGATCGGCGGGGGTCAAACGGCGGCCTTGGGGCAGGATCTCATCGCCTGCCGCCACGTCCTCGCCCGCGCGTCGGCTGTTCGCGCCTTGCTTCACCGGCCCGTTGAACGCGATGCGCCCGCCGTCAACGGTCACGTCCTCTTGCAACACCACCGTATCGACGCCCGCAGGCAAGGCCGCGCCCGTCAGCACCCGCACCGCATGGCCCGCAGGCACCGCGCCGTCAAAATCGCCCCCCGCCGCCGCGCGCCCTGCCACCAGCGGCAGCACATGCTCGCCCGTGTCGCGCGCCCCTGCAAAGCCATAGCCGTCGACAGCGGTGTTCGGACGCGGCGGGTTGGACCGCTTTGCCATTACAGGTTCGGCCAGCACGCGCCCTAATACCTGCTGAACCGGCACCGTTTCGACCCGCGCCACCGGCGTCAGACGCTCTTGCAGCAAGGCCAATGCGTCATCCACCGGCGTCCACGCCACGCCCGGAGGAAGTGCAAAACAGTCGTTGGACAACGGCGGCGGCACGGGGCCATTCGTCAGCGCACCCCGCAAGGCATCCTCGTGTCCCAGCCCGAAAATCCAGCCTTCTTCGCTGTCGCCATCGGCCAGCATCGTGGCCAACTGATCCGCAGAAAGCGCCGACAAAGCCTGCGCCAGAACCCGCACCTGCGCGGCATCCTTGATCTCGTCCGGCTGCACCCGCGCCGCGATCTCGGGCGCAATCAGCGATGGCCAGACCTCGACGAGCGCAATCCCTGCGTCCAGCGGCTGAAACGGCCAGACCGCCAGATGGTCACCAAACCGCCGCCGCAACCGCGCCAGCACCGGCAGGCCCATCAGCGCCTGCGACCCAACCGACCCTGCCCCGCTAAGCTGCCAGACAGAGAATGCGCCCTTTGCGCGCTCTTCGGCCTGCCGCCGCTGGGCAAAGGGGTTTTCGTACCCCGCCTTGGTGCGCGGCAAACCGTCAATCTCGCGTTTCAACCCATTGCCCCAGAACGGCCCATTGCCGCCCAGCACCACATTGATCGCCCCCGCCACGTCAAAACGGTTGTTGGCCTTGGGGGCATCTTCGATCCGCTCGGCCAACCAATCCCACAAGGCCAGCGGATCATCCGTGCCCGCCACGGCCCGCGCAAAGCCGCGCGGATAGCCAAAAGGAAAATCGAACCCGACCATCACCCGCCGACCGGCCGCGCGTTCGATTTGCAAAGTGTCGGCAATCCACGCCTCGGCCACCTGACGGTTGCGCAAGTAAACAGGTGTTTCGGTCACCCCCCCCCGCACCACGCAGGCCCATATCGCATCGGCCTTGGGCGTCGCGCCACGGTCGTTGCCCCCAGACCAGTCCACCACGATCACCGTGTCGAACATCACAAGCCCACCTGCGCCAGAATGAAATCGGCAATCGCGCCTGTGTCATCCAGATCGAACACCGGCACGGCCACGTCCACCGCACTGTCACTGGCCACCGCCCGCACCGTGGGATCGTCGGGCGCGATCAGCGGATTGCCCGTCTCGGCCCTGTGCGCCTCGACCTTGGGGTGCGCGTCGCGTTTGTATCCCTCGACCAGCACCAGATCGACCGGCGACAGCTTTTCCAGCAGTGCCGACAGCGGCAATTCATCCGCGCCGCGCATTTCGTGCATCAGGGCGAACCGGTTGCGGGACGCCAACAGCACCTCGGAGGCGCCGGCCACACGGTGCCGGTGGCTGTCCTTGCCCGGATGATCCACATCAAAGGAATGGTGCGCATGTTTCACCGTGCTGACGGTGAACCCGCGCCCGGTGATTTCAGTCACCAGCCGTTCCATCAGCCCGGTCTTGCCCGCATTCTTCCAGCCGACAACGCCAAAAATCCTCATAACATCGCCTCGGCCTGTGCCAGATCATCCGGCGTGTTGACGTTGAAAAACGGATCACCCGCGTCCGGAAACTCCGCCAGCCGCCCGTCGTGGCGGTCTGTCCAGATCACAACCTTGCGCAGCCCGTCCTGCAAAGCGGCGCGCAGGTCATCGCGCAGGGCTACGGGCCACAGCCCGAACGTCGGATGCCGGATCAGCCCGGCGGTCATCGAGCGCGTGTCCGCATCGCCGCGCGGCGTCGCGGCCAGCGCCAGCGGGGCGGCCATGCCTTCGGAGGCCATCAGCAAACGCGGCACCAGATCGCAGGGAAAGAACGGCGTGTCGGCGGCCACGGTCACGATCGCATCGGCCCCCAGTTCCGCCGCCCAGTCCAGCCCGGCGAGTACGCCCGCCAACGGCCCCGCGAACCCTTCCACACTGTCCGCCACCACCGGCAGGCCAAAGCCCGCAAACCGCGACGCATCGCCATTGGCATTCAGCGCCAGCCCCGCCACCTGCGGCTCCAGGCGCGCAATCACCCGCGCCAGCAGGCTCTGCCCGCCCAACGGCAACAGCGCCTTGTCGCCGCCGCCCATCCGCGTGGCCAGACCACCGGCAAGGATGACGCCCAGGGGTTGCTTCATGCCCCGCCCCCCTTGCGGCCCGACTTGCGCGGCTCGTCCTGCACAGCAGCCGGATCAGCATCACGGATCAGACGATCCTCGCCCGCAAGACAGACAAACCGCTGCCCCCGCATCCGACCGATCAGGGTCAGCCCGACCTGCTGCGCGATCTCGACGCCCCAGGCGGTAAAGCCCGAGCGGGACGCCAGCACCGGAATGCCCATCATCGCGGTCTTAATCACCATTTCGGACGTTAAACGCCCCGTTGTGTACAAGATTTTGTCGTCGGGGCTGACGCCCTCGTCCAGCATCCAGCCTGCGATCTTGTCCACCGCGTTGTGCCGCCCCACGTCTTCCATATAGACCAGCGGACGGTCCTGATGGCACAGCACCGTGCCGTGAATCGCACCTGCTTCCAGATACAGCGACGGCGTGCGGTTGATCGCAGCACTCAGCGCATACAGCCAAGAAGTGCGCACCGGCGTTGCAGGCAGCACAACATCGTCCAACCCTTCCATCATGTCGCCAAAGACGGTGCCCACGGCGCAACCGCTGGTGCGGGTTTTCTTTTTCAGCTTGTCCTCGTGGTTGGTCTGGCGCGCCGTGCGCACCACCACCACTTGCAATTCGTCGTCGTAATCGACGCCGGTGATCACATCATCGTCGCCCAGCATCCGCTGGTTGCGCAAAAACCCCAGCGCCAGATATTCGGGATAGTCGCCAATGGTCATGGCAGTGACGATTTCCTGCGCGTTCAGATAGATGGTCAGGGGCCGCTCCTCGACCACCGACAAATCGACCTGCGCGCCGGTCTGGTCCCGCCCCGTCACGCTGCGCGTCAGACCGGCACGTGCGGGCATGGGCGCTATCAGATAGCTGCCTGAATTGTCTTGCGTCGCCAATTGCATCCCCTGTCTTTGCCCGATAACCCTAGACCAACACTAAGGTTTCACAATGTCCACCACCACACCCAAAACGGCCTTTTGGCGCGGCGTCCGCGACAGTGCGCCCTTTACACTTGTTGCGGCTCCCTTTGCGTTGCTCTTTGGCGTGATCGCCACCGAGGCGGGGCTGAACCTGTTCGAGGTCATGACCTTTTCGCTGGCGGTGATTGCGGGGGCGGCGCAGTTCACCGCGCTGCAACTGATGCAGGAAAATGCACCGACGGTTGTCGTCATCATCTCGGCGCTGGCGGTGAACCTGCGGGTGGCGATGTATTCCGCCGCCCTGACCCCCTATCTGGGCCGCGCGCCGATGTGGCAACGGGCGTTTGCCGCCTACCTTCTGGTCGACCAAAGCTATGCGCTGAGCCATCAGAAGTTCGAGGCCGAGCCGGCCATGACCGTGCCCGAACGCATGGGCTATTACATGGGCACCTGCCTGTTGGTGATGTCGGTCTGGTATGGTGCCAGTCTTGCGGGTGCCATCATCGGCAGCGCGCTGCCGCCGCAGATCCCGATTGATTTCGCCCTGCCCATTGCCTTTCTGGCCATGGTGGCCCCCGCCCTGCGCACCCTGCCCCATGTCATCGCGGCGTTTACTGCCGTCGTGGTCAGCCTTTTTGCCGCCGCTGTGCCGTGGTCGCTGGGGCTGATCATCGCGGGGGCGGCCGGCATGATCGCCGGCGCGCAGGCCGAACTGTGGATGGAGCGGCGCAGATGAGCACCCTGACCCTGTGGATCGTCATCATATCGCTGGGCGTGGGCAGCTTCTTGTTGCGCTTTTCGTTTCTGGGGTTGGTCGGTGACCGGCCCCTGCCGCCCTGGCTGCTGCGCCATCTGCGCTATACCGCGGTGGCCATCCTGCCCGCGATGGTGACACCGCTGGTGGCCTTTTCCAACGACGCAGGCACCGGACCCGAGCCGGGGCGGCTGTTGGCGGCGCTGGTGGCTGTGGTGATCGGGGCAAAAACCAAGAACGTGCTGGCGGCCATCGGGTCGGGGGCCGCCGTGCTGACGCTGTATATTCTGATTATGGGCTAAAAGGCGGGCGGCTTTGTCACCGCCCCGCTGCGCGATGCACGGACGTCAGCTTTCAGGTCGGCACGCTGAGCTGACCCGAATCTTGCGCAATAACCATTCAAGTTCCGAAGAGCGCAGGAAACGGGTCGCTCGAAGATACAAGAAAGCCTTAGTCGATCATATTCCAATGATTGAAAGGCAAACCATGGAACTCAATAACAAAACCTTCATCGTCACCGGAGCCAGCAGCGGAATTGGGGCGGCAGCCGCTCTTTTACTCGCCGCCAAAGGGGCCAACGTCGTTCTTGGGGCTCGACGACAAGCTGAACTTGATCAGCTTGCTGGGCAGATCAAGCAAAGCAGCGGAAAGGCTGTTTGTCTTTCCGGCGACGTCAGCGACGAGATGTATGCTCAGGCTCTTGTGAACTGCGCAAAGGACGAATTCGGTGGACTTGACGGAGCGTTCAACAATGCGGGGACGACGGGAGAACTGGGTCCGGTGCCTGATATGCAATCCGACAATTGGCACAAGGTCATCGGTGTAAACCTGAGCAGCGGCTTTTACGCCGCCAAATACCAAATCCCCTTGTTGCGTGAAAACGGTGGTGGTTCCATCGTTTTCACGTCCTCCTTTGTAGGACACACTGTTGGATTGCCTGGCATGGCTGCCTATGCAGCCGCCAAGGCGGGGCTGATTGGTATGACCCAAGTGCTTGCTGTAGAACACGGCGCAGAGAACATTCGGGTCAATGCGCTTCTGCCAGGCGGCACAATGACCGCCATGGCAGGAGATGATCCCGGCTTTCACGAGGTCGTGCGCGGCCTTCATGCGTTAAAACGGATGGCCGAGCCGTCAGAAATTGCGCAAGTCGCAGTATTCTTGCTTTCCGAGAGCGCATCCTTTGTGACCGGTAGCGCCATAGTCGCTGACGGTGGAAACTCGATTAACAAATTTTAGGCATAGCAGAGCGGACGTTGACCGTCTAAGTGTCAAAGGTCCACTTCGCCCCCCTTAGCAGACCTTTGACCCAAACCGCATCGAAGGTCCGGTTTGGGCCAATATTGCGTGACGCGGCCCGTTGATAGGATTCAGAAAACCCGGTGCATCGCGTCAAAGGTACGCGGCGCTCGACACCTGCCAATCAGATCAAAGCTGGATTTTGGCCACGCCGTCGACAATGTCGCCTTCGTCGTTTTCGTAGTATTTGTCAGTCACAACACCGGGCAGCGTGCCGAACTGATCCATCAGGTTGGCGGGAAACCATGTCGACTTGATGCCCTGAAATCCGGGCACCTGCGTCAGAATATCGGTGGTCGCCTGTGCACAGCGCGCGTCACCGACGTTGCCATAGCCCCGCACCAGTTGCAGCACCCGCTCGGCCTGTTCGGCGGTCACGGGGACCGTCTGGCTGACCACGTGATAGGTGCTGCGCGCGTGGGCGCCCTTGTAGCTTTGCAGAACCGCAGGCGTGATGCCGTACAACACATCGCCGTTTTCAGGCACACGCGGGTGTTTGTACGATCCTGCCGGGTCAAAGATCACACGCTGTGACCCGTTGACGACCAGCGCCGAATGCGCGCCACTGCCCGACCGGTTGCTGACCACCGTCAACAGCGTCAGCGAAGGCGCGGAAGGGTCACGGTAGGCCGCAGCGGTGATCACCTCGGCAGGCGAATCGTTGGCTGGTTTCACCGCACAGCCCGCCAGCCCTGCAATCAGCGACAAGGCAATCAGGATCGAACGCATACAGTCAGTCTCCGGTGATCTTCGTCACGAAAGTCAAAGGCTTAGGAAATGAAAATCGCCATCAGAACCAGCACCGCGAGAATCACGATAACGCTCCATTTGGTCCATGCCATGAAGCCGTTAAACGTGGCTTCTTGCACTTTTGTGTCCATCTCACCGTGTTTATGGTCTGCCATCGGTCAGGCTCCTGTTTGTCTGGGTTGATCCACTTTGGCCGCTGGTTACTGCATTTGCGCAGCCCTGTCACGGTGTCAATGACGCGCAGGGCGCATTCACCTCAGCCTTGCTCGGGGCCTTCGTCCAACGCCTGGGCCAGCCGGAAACCGATGCGGTTGGGGGCCTCTTGCTCGACCGCCTTGGGCAAGGCCCGCAGCAGGACGTTCAGTTGGGTCACATGCTGGATCAACTGCGTGCGCGCGCCCGTCGGGTCCGATCCGTAAAAGGTGATGACGTCCGGGTCAAAATACCCCATCCCCTCGATCCGCAGCACACCTGCGTCGCCCCCGGCAAAGCCCATGGCAACCTCGTGTTCGTTGTCCAGTTGTGCCTCGAAATTCTTGATATACAGCGCCAGCCGCTCGTACGCCCATTGCGCCGGGCTTTTCTGGCTGGCCGGTTTTCCGGTCATGCCCTTGGGCACCGGCTGGTCCTTGGCATTGGACGCCTTGGGGTCGCTGTGCACCTCGTACAGACGTGGCATCACGTCGGCCTCGATCGCCTCGGCGGTCGTTCTGATCTGGTCGTCCATTGTCACCCCTTACGCCTTTTGAAAGACCCAAGCCCCGTCGTCGCGCAAGCTGCGCGTGGCCAGTCCCGTCTGGTAAAGGTGCGACAAATGCGCAAAAGCTTCAACCATCGCCAACCCGTATTCGCCCTCACCGATCTTGCGCTTGAACAACGGCGCATAGCATTCGGTGGCCGATTTGGGTGTGTCGATATACTCCAGCAGCCGTTTCAACGCACCGTGGTGGTTGTCGATCAACTGGCGCATCCGTGTGGGCAGGCCGGTAAAAGGCAGCTTGTGCCCGCCCAGAACCAGCTGATCCGCCCGCGCCAGTGGCTCCAGCCGCTCGCAGGCTTCCAGCCATTCGCCAATCGGGTCGGCCATCGGTTCGGTCGCATGAACGCCAACGTTGGGGCTGATCGACGACAGGATCTGATCGCCAGACAGCACCAGATTGTCGTCACGGCTCCAGAATGTCGCGTGTTCCGGCGCGTGGCCGTTGCCCATGTGAATGTCCCATGTGCGCCCGCCGATGCGGATCGTCTGGTCCTGCTGGATGCGGGTATAGCCCAGCGGCATCGGGGCCACGATATCGGCAAAATTGAACGGACGCTCGGCGGCGCGTTTCTCGTACAGCTCCGGGTCCATCCCGGCGCTGCGATAAAACGCCAGCGTTTCGGGCAAGGGCGTTGCCTGTTCGTCCAGAACCAGCATCCGCGCCATCAGCCATGCGGTGCGCGTGGTGACCAGTTCGGCCCCGAATTCCGCCTGAAACCAACCCGCCAGCCCGATATGGTCGGGGTGGTGGTGCGTGACAATCACGCGGCCCACCGGCTTGCCGCCCATCGGCCCTGCCATCATCTCTTGCCACAACCTGCGAGTCTTGCCGGTGTCAAAGCCGGTGTCGATCACCGTCCAGCTATCGCCATCATCCAGCGCATAAATGTTGACGTGGTCCAGCTTCATCGGCAGCGGCAGACGAAACCACAACACGCCCTCGGCCACTTCGACGGCGGTGCCGTGTTCGGGTGGTTCGGGCCAGGGGTATCTCAGCCCTTGGGGTGCACCATCGGCCATCAGGCGGCCAACTCGTCAGCGCTCAACGCCATCAGCGCCTTGGCACCGGCCTGCGCATGTACCAGCAGCCCTTCATGCTCGGGCAGCAGACGCTGGATGTAGAAACGCGCCAGCTTTTCGCGCGGCCCGCCCACGGCGTCCGCCAAAGCGGCTTTCAGATGCAAATGCCCGCCCAGCACCCGCGCAAAGGCGCGCAGGTAAGGGACCGCACCGGCAAATCGGTCTTCCATGTCCTTTTGCTGCACCAGCCATTCGGTCGCCTCGCGCAGGTTCTCAGACGCCTGCCAGACGGCCTCGCCCATGCGCGGGAACCGCTCGCGGGCAGCCTCGGCCTGTTCCTCGATGGCGTCGATCAGGGCGTGCGCCGCTTCGCCGCCGTCCATCATCTTGCGTGCCACAAGGTCCATCGCCTGAATGCCGTTGGTGCCCTCGTAGATCGAGGTCACCCGCACATCGCGGTAAAACTGCGCTGCGCCGGTTTCTTCGATAAAGCCCATGCCGCCGTGCACCTGCACGCCCTGCTGGGCCACGTCGATCCCCACGTCGGTGCCGAATGCCTTGGCGATGGGCGTCAGGAACGCCGCGCGCGCTTTCCATTCAGGTTCGCCCGTGGCGGTGTGCATGTCGATGGCCACGGCGCACGACAGCGCAATGGCCCGCGCGGCGAACACGTCCGCTTTCATCGACGCCAGCATCCGGCGCACATCGGCGTGGTCGACAATGCTGCCCGTCGGGCCTTGGGTCTTGCCCTGCTTGCGGTCCAGCGCATAGGCCAGCGCGTGCTGGAATGCGCCCTCGGCGATGCCGACCCCTTGGGTGCCGACGCCCAGTCGCGCGTTGTTCATCATGGTGAACATCGCCGCCATGCCACCCTGTTCGGGGCCAACCAGCCAACCCCGCGCGCCGTCATATTGCATCACGCAGGTGGGCGAGCCGTGCAGGCCCAGCTTGTGTTCCAGGCTGACCACCTTCAGGCTGTTGGCCTTGCCGGGGTTGCCGTCGGCATCGGGGATGTATTTCGGCACCAGAAACAGGCTGATCCCCTTGGTTCCCGCCGGTGCGCCCGGCAGACGTGCCAGCACCAGATGGCAGACGTTGGCGGCAAAGTCGTTGTCGCCCCAGGTGATGTAGATCTTTTGCCCGGTCACGCTGAACGACCCGTCACCATTGTCCTCGGCCTTGGTCGACAGCGCACCCACGTCCGATCCCGCCTGCGGTTCGGTCAGGTTCATGGTGCCGGTCCATTCGCCGCTGATCAGCTTGGGCAGATAGGTTTCCTTCAGCGCGTCACTGGCATGATGTTCCAGCGCCTCGATCTGGCCCTGCCCCATCAGCGGCGCCAGTTGCAGCGCCAGACAGGACGCGCTCATCATGTCGTTCACGGCTGTGTTCAGCGCCATCGGCAGCCCCATGCCGCCATGCTCGGGGTCTGCGGTGATCCCGATCCAGCCGCCATCGGCAATTGCCTTGAACCCTTCGGCAAACCCGGGCGAGGTCCGCACAACACCGTTTTCCAGATGCGCAGGGGTCAGATCGCCGTTGCGTTGCAGCGGGGCCATGACCTCTTCGCACATCTTGCCCGCCTCGGTCAGGATCGCGGCGGTCACATCACTGCTAGCCTCTTCGAACCGATCGGTGGCACGCACCTGGTCCAGTCCAACCACGTGATCGAACAGAAAAGTGAAATCATCAACAGGGGCGCGGTAGGGCATGGGTAACCTCCTCAGAATAGCGCCACACCCTTGGCAAGGCCCTGAGCAGTCTTTATGCGGGCGACGGGGGCAGCTTTGCGCGGTAACATGGGCTTTCCCGCCCCTCTAAGGCAACACCAACGCGGCGTCACGCACGGATCACATGAACCAGACCGAAACCCTTCATTTGCACCCTGATGCAACAGGTCTAGCCCGGGCTGCCGCCTTGCTGGCCGATGGGGCCCAGGTCGCCTTTCCCACCGAAACGGTCTATGGGCTGGGCGCCGACGCGCGCAACGGGCAGGCGGTGGCAGGGATCTATGCCGCCAAGGGCCGCCCCAGCTTCAACCCGCTGATCGTGCATGTACCGGATGTGGCAACCGCCAAAACCTTTGTGCAGTGGACCGACACCGCCGACCGTCTGGCGGCCGCCTTCTGGCCCGGCGCCCTGACGCTGGTGCTGCCGCTGGCTGCGGGGCACGGCCTGTCGTTGCTGGTCACCGCGGGTCTGGACACCGTGGCGATCCGCGTGCCGCATCATCCAACGGCACAGGCGTTGCTGCGCGCCGCGCAGATGCCTGTCGCCGCGCCATCCGCCAATGTCTCGGGCCGCATCAGCCCCACCATCGCACAACACGTTCTGGACGGCCTGTCGGGCCGCATCGCTGCCGTGCTGGACGACGGCCCCTGCCCCGTCGGCGTGGAAAGCACCATCCTGTCGCTGGCAGGCACCCCCACGCTGTTGCGCCCCGGCGGCCTGCCGGTCGAGGCCATCGAGGCGGCCTTGGGCCACCCCGTCAGCCGCGACGCAGGCGACGCCATCACCGCCCCCGGGCAACTCGCCTCGCACTATGCACCCGGGGCCACGGTCCGCCTGAACGCCACCAGCGCCCACACGGGTGAGGTCCTGCTGGGCTTTGGCAAGATCGCGGGTGATCTGACCCTCAGCGCCGCGGGCGACCTTGCCGAAGCCGCCGCCAGCCTGTTCGATGCGCTGCACCAGCTTGACCGCACCGGCAAACCCATCGCCGTGGCACCGATCCCGCAGACCGGTCTGGGTGCCGCCATCAACGACCGGCTGAAACGCGCCGCCGCCCCGCGCTGACGCACTTCATCTTGCCCGATAAACTCCGGGGGCGCGCCGCAAGGCGCGGGGGCAGAGCCCCTAAAGCACCGCTGCAAACTGGGTGCACACCTGCGTCTCGAACGCCGACGGCGCGTCTTTGTCCCCCGCCAGATAGCGCTGCAAATGGAACCGGAACGCCGCGTCCAGCATCAGATAGCACGCCTGCGCCCTCACCTGATCCGCAGGCTGGTCCAACCGGTCCAGCAAACGCATTACCAGCGCAATCATCGCCGCTTCGATTTCGAAGACCACCTCTTCGAATGCCGGATCGAACATCGCCTGCGACCGCACGTCATACCACAGCCGGTGCGTTTCGGCGTCGCGGCGGATCGACAGGGCCAACCCCTTGATAAACCGCTCGACCAGCTTGTCGGGCGCATCGCCGGTCTGCACGATCGCATCCATCTGCGCCACGAACCCTACTTTGTAGCGGCGCACGCAAAAGCCGATCAGATCGACCTTGTCCTCGAAATAGTAGTGCAGCGTGCCCACCGCGACCCCCGACATCGCCGCGATGTCGCGCAGGCTGGTGCGCGCATAGCCAAGCTGTTTCAGCGCGGTGATCGCGTTGTCGGCCAGCTCTTGCTTCTTGCGCGCCCGCTTGGCGGATTTTGCATCCGCCTGTTGGCTCAGTCGTTCGATTTTATCAAGCTTGGTCAATACCCTGGCCTACCATCCGGTCAGCCCCGCAAGGCGTTTATGAAGATTGCGGGCAGCTTAAACCAGCTTGGCCGGTGTTGAAAGCGGGTCAGCAGCTTGCCCACCACATGTTGACGGCGGTTCGTCACGAACCACGGCGGGCGTGGCAGCAGTGTCATGCCACCCGACAACAGGTTGCGCGGAAAGGGCCGCCATGGCGCACGGATCACCACCCGCTCGGGCTTGTCGAACATGAAGGTATTGTGCACAAATCCGATCCCGCTCGACACGTCCTGCAAGCTATGCCCCGGAAACGCGCCCCACGGGCACGCTGTCGAAAGAAAGGCCAACCCTGTCCACGCGTTGATCGCGATGGTGCCATAGTGCAGCTCGGCGATGATGCTCTCGAACCGCTTGCGCCCGATCTGCCGGATCGTGGCCGGGTGGATCAGGATGTTGGCCCCCAGCGTGCCTGTCAGCGTTTCATTGGCGTAACGCACCGCTTCGATCAGATAGGCCGCCGGATCGCGGCCCGCAATCTCGTGTGTGGACAAGGCAGGGGCAAAAACCTCGTTGCGGGCAAACCAGCCATCCCCATCCGCAGGTGCCACGATGCACGCAGGTGCGCTGCCACGGTCGAACTGCTCGGCCCCGGGCGCATGATCCCCGAACGATTGCATCCGGTCCTCTGCGCCCGGATAATACGCCTGACGCGCGTCCAGTCCCGCCATCACATCGCGCAGATTGCCCAGCAGCTTGCCCTTTTGCGGCCAGTCGGCGGGCAGGATCAGCATCTGGCACGCAACGCAGTTAAAACCCGAGTTGTGCAGTTTCTGCGTCGCCAAATGCTCTGCCTGAAACTGCAAATCCGCATCGCTCCAGTGCCCCGGCACCACAATCGTCGGACACACCGCGCCCAGCTCTGACGTAATCGGTTTGTCGATCTTTGGCGTTCCGGCGCGCTTGTTGTCCGCACCTTCCTGCCCCGCGCCCCAGACGATCATGTCATGCGACGCAGCGGCACCGGTAATGTGAATTTCGTCCACCTGCGGATGCGTGCACAGATAGCCCCCCACCTCGGCCCCGCCGCGCACAATGCGCAGCGCGTCACGGTCGATCAGCGGTTTCAGCGCGGCCTCAAGGTATTCCGTCAGATAGTCGTTCACCGGATTCATCTTCAGGATAACCACCTGATGTTCGACAAACAGCTTTTGAAAGGCATCCAGCGGCGCGATGGAGGCGATGTTGCCCGCACCCAGCACCAGCGCCACCTTGCCCTCCCGCTGCCCAGGCGGGGTGTCATAGGCCTGTGCCGTGTGCTGCGCCAGGTTGGCCGCAGTCACGTCGGGCTGCATCCAGACATCTGCCGTCACACCCGACAACAGCAATCTGTCCCAGATCGAATGCGGCATCACACGCACCGCCAGTTGCCCGTTCGCCGTCTGCCGTGTCGGAAGCGCCGCCAGAAACGCCTTGCCCTCCATCTGCGACAAGGTCTGGATCAACCCGTTGCAGGCCGACATCACCGCATAAGGCCCCGAGGTCCATTCCTCGCCCACCAAGGCCGAACCTGACGGGATCAGTTTGTGCCGCGCCGCCGTTTCGGCCCAGCCTTCGGACACCTCAAGCAGCCGGTCCTTGATCTCGGACAGGATCGCGATGCGCTCGGCGTTGGGGGTGCGCGCCCATGCGTTCCTGGACGTGGACAAAACCCCCAGCGCCGCATCAAGGCCGCTGAAATCGGGGGCAATCTTTTGCGTGATCTGGTTCATGCGCCTGCGCCCTCCAGCAGTCCGGCGTCAAAGCACTTCAGCGACTGGCGCGTCATCGGTCTAAGCATCCTCATCCTTTTCATTGCGCAGCCACCGCGGCGGTCATGTCGCCCTTGATCATCTCGGCCGCGCGTTCCGCGATCATGATGGTGGGGGCATTGGTGTTGCCGCCGATCAGGTCCGGCATCACCGACGCATCAACAACCCGCAACCCGTCAATGCCGTGCACACGCAGTTGCGGATCGACCACCGCCATGTCGTCGATGCCCATCTTGCAGGTGCCGACGGGGTGATAAATCGTATCGGCACGGGCGCGAATGTGGGTTTCCCATTCGGCATCGGTCATGTTGTCGGTCACGCCGAACAGCTCTTTGTGGCAGTAGTTCTTCATCGCCGGCGCTTGCAGGATTTCACGCGCCATCTTGGCGCCCTTGATCAGCAGCTCCAGGTCGCGCCGGTCGGACAGAAACTTGGGGTCGATCCCCGGCGCCGCCATCGGATCGGCGCTTTGCAAAAACACCTCGCCCCGGCCATGCGGGCGCAGCACACAGACGTGCAGGCTGTAGCCATAGCCCAGATGCAGCTTGCGCGCGTGGTCGTCGACGATGGAAATGACAAAATGCAACTGGATGTCGGGCCGGTCCAGCGCCGGATCGGTTTTCAGAAACCCCGCCCCTTCGGCAAAGGGCGTGGCGATCATGCCGGTGCCATCCTTGCGCCATTTCAGGATATGCTTGGTCAGCCCGATGGTGCCCGCCAGACCGATGCCAAAGTTGTCGGTGTCCTTGGATTTGCAAGCAAGGATGAAATCCAGGTGGTCTTGCAGGTTCTTGCCCACGCCGGGCAGGTCGTGCAGCACCGTAATTCCGTGACGGCGGATTTCCTGTTCCGGCCCGATCCCCGACAGCATCAACAACTGCGGCGAGTTGAAGACGCCCCCCGCCAGCAGCACCTCGCGGGTCGCGCGCACCTCGTGATCCTGACCCTTTTGCCGGTACGCAACCCCGACCGCGCGCTTGCCTTCCATCACGATCTTGGTCGCATGGGCGCCGGTGATCACCGTCAGATTGCTGCGGCTTTTCTGGACAGGGTGCAAATATGCCGCCGCCGCTGAACACCGCTCGCCATTGCGGGCCTTGTCGTGGAACTGGGTGACTTGGTACAAGCCCACACCCTCGTTGTCGCCGGTGTTGAAATCGGCCACCTCGCGGTGCTGGCGTTCGGTCGCCGCCTGAACAAAGGCACGGGTGATCGGGCGGGGCGATTTCTGGTTCGACACCTGCAAGGGCCCGGATGCGCCGTGATGGTCATCGGCCCCGTCTTCGTTGTTTTCCGATTTCTGGAAATACGGCAGGCAATCGTCCCAGCCCCAGCCCTCACACCCTTGCGCGGCCCAACCGTCGTAGTCCGACTTGTGCCCGCGAATGTACAGCATCGCGTTGATCGCGCTGGAACCGCCCAGCGCCTTGCCGCGCGGCTGATACCCGCGCCGTCCGTTCAGGCCCGGCTGCGGTGTCGTCTTAAAGGCCCAGTTGGAAATCTTGCCATGCCCCGGCAGCATCCCGACAACCGCCGCAGGGGCGCGGATCAGCATGTGATCGCCCTGCCCGCCTGCCTCAAGCAGACACACGGTAACGTGGCTGTCCTCACTCAATCGCGCGGCAAGTGTCGATCCCGCCGACCCTCCGCCCACAATGACATAGTCGAACGACTTTTGCGTCGGCATGATAATCTCCTCCCTGAAACGGCGCCTCCCAGTGCCGGTCAGAAAATTGGACGATTAATCTGGACATATGTCCAGTAAAATTTTGAGGGTTATTTAAGCCATTGATAATAAACTATATATTTTGAATGAATGGAGCCGACTCTGTTCTCTCTCACAGATCAAGACAGGTGTTTGGCCCGGCAACAGTAAAACCGCGCTTTACCGCCGCCACCACATCCACACCCCCAAAAGCATCAAAACAGCCCCAAGGATGAAGGTCGGCAGAAAAATCTGCAACGCTTCGAAATCGCTCCAGTTCAAGGAAAATCCGCCGCAGCCGGTCGGGTTCATTCCGCAGCCGAACCCGTTCAGGTAAACCCAACCGGCAAAGGTCACGCCAAAGACGACCAAACCTGTGATAAAGACGATCAAAGCTTTCATGGGCACATCAGTGCATCACGGTCAGACCCGTTGCAACGGTTTTGCGCCGCACCCCCCGGATCAGGCCCGTCCCGCCGTCCCCGACAGGCCCAACGGATCAACGCCCAGCGATTTCAGCGCGCTTTGCCATTTCTCGGAACTGTTGCCAAAGACAAGGTCACTACGGGCGTCGCAGGTCAGCCAGCCGTTCGCCAGAATCTCCTGCTCTAGCTGCCCCGGCCCCCAACCGGCATAGCCCAGCATCATCAGCGACTGCGCCGGACCCGCGCCGCGCCCGATGTCTTCCAGAATGTCCTGCGTGGCGGTCATGCCAAAACTGTCGCCGATCTTCAGCGTCTGCAACTGCGAGGTGTAATCCCCCGAATGCAGCACGAACCCGCGCGAGCTTTCGACAGGTCCGCCGAAGTGCACCGGCATCTGGCGCACGTCCGGTGTGACCTCGATGTCAAACTGTTCCAGAACCTCGCCCAGCGCCAGATCCTGCGCAGGCTTGTTCACGATCAGCCCCATTGCGCCCTTGGCGGAATGTTCGCACAGGAAAACCACCGAATGATCGAACCGCATGTCCCCCATACCCGGCATCGCCAGCAGCAGCTTGCCCGTCAGTTCCATGCCTTGATCCGTCATTGCCATCCCGCTGTTGTGCCAAAGTTCAACTCCAGAATGGGCATAGCGCCGCCTGCGTGCAAGGGGCAGCGCCGGCATCGGGCGAAACAAAGGCTGATGAAAACGTGACTTGGCAATGTTGCGCGCACAGGTCAAATAACGGGCATGTTCCACATCCGCGCATTCCTCGCAGCCCTCGTGCTGGCCCCGCTGGTCGCCCTTTTGGGCGTGGCACCTGTTACGGCTGAAGAATCCCCCATCTCGGGTCAGGTTATCCAGGGCTGGACCTTGCCCGACGGACGCATGGTGGCGGGGCTGGACCTGACGCTGAAACCCGGTTGGAAAACCTATTGGCGCGCACCCGGCGACGCGGGCATCCCACCGCAGTTCGACTGGTCGCGCGCGCGCAACGTCGGCAGCGTGTCGATCACATGGCCCACGCCGCATGTGTTCCACCAGAACGGAATGCGCTCGATCGGGTACAAGGATCACGTGGTGATCCCCCTGCACATCCAGCCCAAGGCACCGGGCCGCCCCGTGCGCCTGCGCGGCGAAATGGACCTGGGCGTGTGTTCGGACATCTGCATTCCGCACCGGCTCGACTTTGACACCACTCTGGATGCGGCCCCCGTCAAACCCGTGCCAACCCTTGCCGCCGCATTGGCCCAAGCCCCCTTTTCGCGCCGTGAAGCAGGCGTGATCGCCGCAACGTGCACCCTGCGGCCCCTGGACGACGGCATGGAAGTCACCGTGCGCGTGCAGGTCCCCTCGTCCGGCGGCACCGAGGTCGCAGTGATCGAGCCGAACATCCCCGACGTCTGGACCTCCGAGGCGCAGACCACGAGGAACGGCAACGTCCTAAGCGCCACGGCGCAGATGATGCACAACACGGGCCGCCCCTTTGCCGTCAACCGCAGTGCCATGCGCATCACCATTCTGGGCAGCAAACACGCGGTCGATATTCAAGGGTGCACTGCGGGGTAGCGGCAACGCCCGCACCTCACGCCAACTGTTCACGGTTAGCCGCGGCTTTCGAAACCAATACGCTCGGCGTCCATCGCCCTGCGCCATTCCGTCCTTAGAATATCCATGCGGCGCGGAATTTTCTCTTCCAAAACCTCGGCATCAGTCATCCGCTCGGTTCTGAAGTACCGAAACCCCGCGCGCAGTTCGCACCACGCGGCCACGATCCGACCCTCATCCCGATACCCCAGCAGGATCGGCCAGATGATGCGACGGGTGATGGCCCCATTGGCATCCCTGTACCCAATCCGAACCTTCGACCGGCTTTGGATGGCCCGACGCATTTCACCTGCCCCGAACACTTCTGGTGAACTGGATACGGGCGCGACACTGGTCGGTGGCGCAACGAAAGACATCTGCGCGTGCTCGGGTGACACCGCTGCGATCTTGGCAATCAGCTTTTCAGCCGCGCGGGCAAGCTCGGGTTCCGCACGGGTCTGCACCCATTGCGCTCCAAGAACGGCGGCGGCAATCTCGTTTGGCGTCAACATCAAGGGCGGCATGTGGAAACCCGGCTCCAGAACATAGCCAACACCCGCTTCCCCGTGAATGGGCACCCCTTGTGCAATCAGTGTCGTAACATCCCGATAGACCGTACGCTTCACCACACCCAGTTCGGTGGCAATTCGGGCCGCCGAGATCGGGTTTTGCGAGGATCTGATGATCTCGATGATTTCAAACAGCCGGTCGCCGCGCCTCATGTGTCCCTCCTTCCAGATATCTCCAGCCTACACAGACTATGCTGACAACACGTTGTCAGCATAGGTCCGGTATAGCGATGAAAATCATGTTCAAGACAGGAGATTGATATGAAGATCAAAGGAAGCTGCGTGTGCGGGGCAGTGCAATTTGCAATCGATGGCAGGCCCAGCGCGATGGGCACCTGCCATTGTTCGCGCTGTCGCAAGCTGGGCACATCCACGATCGTTTTCGTTCAACGCGAACAGTTCCACCTGCTGCGCGGCGAAAGCCAGATCAGAACGCTGAAACCGACTGAACAGTTTTCTTATGTTCGGTCATTTTGTGGCCAATGCGGCACGTCGCTGGGCGAACCCATGTCACCCCAAGACAGCTTTCCAATCAACGCCCAATGCCTTGATGACGATCCTGGCGTTCGCAACGAGATGCATGAATTTGTGAGCGACAAACCGTGCTGGGCAGCGAGTCTTCATTCCGAAGACACAGCGTAAGCTAAAAAATGCAACTGTCTCGGCGTCGCCACTGCGTTGCGCCCAGACATCCCCAAACCTCAGCCAACCCGCCGCGCGCGTGCCATCTGATAGCCCACCGCCGCCAGCACATAGACCGCCGCCACGGCCCCCAGCAGCCCCACGACAAACAGCACCAGTGCCGCCGCGCCGGGCGACGCCGCCGCCAGCGACGGCGATAGACCAGCCACCACAGGCCACATCGCGCCCGTCACCAGAACCGGCCCCACGGTCACCGCACCCCAGACCAGCACCGCCAGCCACAGCGGCACCAGCACCAACCGCAGCCCCCGCGCCCGCACCCCACGCCGCATCGCGCGCACTTGCCGTGCCACGTCATGCTGTGCCGCCATCAGCGCAGGCACCACCAGCAGCACCAGAAACATGCCGAAACCCAAACCATAGACCAACGTGATCACCGTGGGCTTCAGAAACTGCGCCTGTTGCGATGTCTCGTACAACAGCGGCGCCATGCCCAGCACCGTGGTCAGGGTGGTCAGCATCACCGGTCGCAACCGGTCTGCGGTGCCGTCGATGATCGACGGGATCAGCCCGCGTTCGGCGGCATATTCGTCGATGGTGGTCACCAGAACGATGGAATCGTTGATGATGATCCCCGTCATCCCCAACAGGCCGACCACGGTGAAAATGCTCATCGGCACGCCCCAGACGTTGTGACCATAGATCACCCCGACCAACCCGAAGGGGATCACCGCCATCACCACGACGGGCCGCGTCCAGCTTGCGAAAATCCAAGCCAGCACCAGATAAATCCCCGTCAGGCACAGGATCAGCCCGGTCAGCGCCTCGCTCAGGAATGTGTCTTCCTGTTCGCTCAGCCCCGCCAGCCGGAAATCGACCTGCCGTTCCGATGCGATGCGCGGCAGGATCTCGGTTTCCAGCGCCCGCCCGATTTCGGCAGCGCGGGCTGGGTCGTCTTCGGAAATGTCGCCGGTGACCGAAATCAGCCGGATGCCGTTTTCGCGGCGCACGGTGGAAAAGCCGGTGCGCCGCTCCACGCTGACAATATCAGCCAACGGCACATAGGTGCCCGCTGTGGTGCGCAATTGCGTCCGCTCCAGAAAATCCGCCGTCAGCTCGTCCTCGGGCAACTCGACCCGGATCGCGGCACTGCGCGGCCCGTCGGGATAGGTCGCCGCCTCGATCCCGTTCAGCCGGTTGCGCAGCACCCGCCCCAACGTGTCGATGGTAAAGCCCAAGACCTGCCCCTGCGCCGTCAGGTCCAGGATCAGCTCTTCCTTGTCATAGGCCAGGTTGTCCTCGACCGCGCTCACCTCGGGGTATTGCAGCATAGCACGTTTCAGATCCTCGGACGCCGCCTTGAGCACATCGGTGCTGGCGCCATAAAACTGCACGTCCAGCGCATCGCCCCCCGGCCCCGACCGCCAACCGCGAAAGCTGACGGTTTCGGCCAGCGGATGCGGCACCACCATATCTTGCAGCTCTGACACAAAGGCAGAGGACGAATAGGGCCGCAGATCGGCGTCGATCAGTTCGATCGAGATACCGCCCAACTGGTCGGCATCCTTGGTGTCAGCCCCCGCCAGCGCCCGCCCTGCGTTGCCGCCGATCTCGGCGATCACATAGGCGATGGGGTTGCGGCCATACCGTTCCTCGTAAGACGCGCCCAAGGCTTCGGTCGCCCGTTGCATTTCGCGCATCATCTCCAGGCTGTCGGCACGGGTGGCCCCTTCGGCCATGGCAAAGTTGCCGGTCACCGACCCTTGCTCGGGCGCGTTGAAGAACCGCCACTGCACTTTGCCGTCGATGAACAAGGCAACCTGGCTGGCCAGCACCACCAGCACCCCCGCCAGCACAACATAGCGGGCAAAGACCACGGCGGCCATGAACGGGCGAAACAACCGGTCGCGCAACCATTCAAAGCCACGGTTGACGATCTTGGACGGCAGGTCGATGCCCGCGCTGCCGATGCGTTGCACAACCGCCGCTTTGGCCCGGCGCGGCAACAGCACGAACACCACCGCACATCCCGCCAGCGTATAGGCCGCGACGCGCAAACCGTCCCAGACGATCGACGCCCACAGCCCGTCTTCGGGCCGCGTGATCCACGCCCACAGCAGGATCGCACCGCCACCGATGAACACCGCGCCGGTCAGCAGACCAACCGCCAGCTTGGCCAGACTGAACCGCGACTGTCCGTCAGGCCGGATGGCATGGGACATATGGTGCGGCAGGATCAGGAAACATTCGATCAGCGACGCCAGCAGCACCACGATCACCGTATAGGGAATGTCGCGGATCAGATCGCCAAAGCGTCCGCCCACGGCCACCAGCCCGAAAAACGCAATCACCGTGGTCAGCGTGGCCGCCACCACCGGCATCGCCATGCGCCGCGCCGCGGTTTCCGCCGCGACCACCGGGGATTCGCCGTAATGGCGGGCCCTGTGGTCCGCATGTTCGCCCACCACAATCGCGTCATCTACCACGATCCCCAACGTGATGATCAACCCGAACAACGAGATCATGTTGACCGTCAGCCCGCCCACATACATCAGCGCAATCGCCGCCATCATCGCCACAGGTATCCCCGCCGCGACCCATATCGCGGTGCGCGCGTTCAGGAACAGGAACAGCAGCGCCACCACCATGCCCAGCCCCATCAGCCCGTTGTCGATCAGAATATCCAGCCGCGCGGAAATCTCCTCGGCGCGGGTGCGGATCAATGTGACGCTGACCGCAGGCGGCAACGTCGCCTCCAGCGCTTCGGCCACGGTCTCGACACTGTGCTGCACTGCGATGGCGTCGCCCGTTTCAGTACGGTCCACGCGGATCGACACGGCCGGATTTGGCCCCACGAAATAACCGCGCGACCGGTCCACGCCGCTTTGCTCGACCCGCGCCACATCGCCCACGGTCAGCTTCGAACCATCAGGATTCGACCGCAGCACAATGCCGCTGATCTGCTGGGCGCTGCGCTTTTCGGTGCCTGTGCGCACCCGCGCATTGGCCCCCGTCACATCGCCCGCCGGATTGGCGTCGACCTCGGCGGCAATGGCCGCAGCGATGTCGGCCATGCTGACATCATAGGCAATCAGCCGTTCCGAGGGCACTTCGACCAGAACCTGCGGTGCGGCCACGCCGCGAATGGTGGTGCGTGTGACCCCTTCGGCAAACAACCGCGCCACCAGCTCGTCCGCAAACAGGCCCAACTGTTGCGGTGACACGGGGCCAGTGATGACCACATCGGTCACCCGATCCCGCCACGCGCCGCGCCGCACAACCGGATCGTCGGCCTCGTCCGGCAAGGTGGTCACGGCGTCCACCGCTGTTTGCACGTCATCCGTCGCGCGGCCCATGTCCCAACCCGGTTCGAACTCCAGCGAGATCGTCCCGCGCCCTTCCGACGACGTGGCGGTTGACCCCGCCACGCCCTCGACCGCCAGCAACACCGGCTCAAGCGGTTGCACGATGCCTGCATCCACATCTTCGGCACCGGCACCGGACCACGTGACGATCACCGTGACATTATCGACAATCACATCGGGCAGCGATTGCGCACGCATGTTCGGCATCGCCACGATCCCCGCCGTCAGCATCAGCACCAGCAGAAGGTTCGCCAGCGTCCGGTGACGGGTGAAATAGCTTAGAATGCCGCCAGCGGCGCGGGGGATCTCGCGGGCCATGCTCAGCCGCCCATCCGGCTTTCGATGCGTTCAACCATCTGCGCGGGCACCTGTGGCTCGGCCAGTTGCGCCAGAACGCGGGCCTTGGCGTCTTGCGGCATCCGGTCGTTGGCCTCGACAAAGGCCACCAGACGCGCGCGGCGCTCTTCGCTCAGCTCCAGCATCTCGGGCACGGCAGGGGCGGCCTGTTCGCGGCCGATACGCAGCGGGGTCACGGCAATGCCCGCGCCCAGCAGGGGTGAACGCGCCTCGACCACCTCGCGGCCTTCCAGCCCGTTGCCACGCACCAGCACCGTATCGCCCTGACGACGCAACAGCGTGACGCTGACGGTGTCCAGCCTGTTGCCCTCGCCCAGCACCAGCACCGTATTGTCCGCGCCCAGCGCCGAAGACGGCAGGCGGATCACGTTTTGCAACTCCGGCTCTTCCACCGCGACCGTCACAAAATCACCTGGCTTGAACCCACGCGCATTGTCCAATCGGGCAAAGACCAGCCGCCCGGTTTGTGCCTCGCCCGCCTCGACGCTGGCGCGGCTGATCACGCCGGTGGCTTGCAAATCAATCCCCGCCACGTCCAGCGTTGCCCGAACCGGCGCATGCAGCAATTCGCCCGCATCGTCCAGCAAACGCACATATTGCGCGGTGGACACGCGAAACGACACTTCCAGCGCGTCGGGATCAATCAGGTCGGCAAGCTTTTCGTTGGCTGACACCAGCCGCCCCAGCGCCACATTGGTCAGGCTCAGCGTGCCATCAAAGGGTGCGCGCAGCGTGGTATCGGCCAGCCGCCGCTGCGCCTCGGCCAGCGCAATCTCGGTGCGCGCCAGCGTGGTGTTGGCCTGATCAATCCGCGCCTCGGCGGATGTGACCGCCTGCCTGCGGGTCAACACGGCCTGACGCGCAGCCGACGCGGCCAGCTCGGCGGTTTCCACCGCCGCCGCCGTGCCCACGCCGCGGGTTTCCAGATCAACCTGCCGTTGGAATGCTTTTTCGCGCAGATCGGCCTGTTCCTGCGCCGCGGCCTGATCGTCGCGGCCCAGTTCCAGCGCCCGCTGCGCATCGCGCAGGTCCGCCTTGGCGTCGGCAATATCAGCCTGCACCCGGTCCAGCGTCGATTGCGCATCCGCCGGATCAAGCTGCACCAGCACATCGCCCGCCGCCACTGATCCGCCGTCCTCAAAGCTGTCGGCCATCTCGGTCACACGCCCCGCCACCGCCGCGCGCAGTTCAAGCGTGCGGCGCGATTGAACCTGGCCGAACGTATCCAGCTCGGGCACCACATCGCCCGCTTCGGCCTTCACCAACGTCACAGCAAAGGTACGCTCGCGCGCCGGCGGTGCCTTGGTTTCACGCGACAGACGGTCCTGCACCGCGCCGCGGACCAGATTCGCGGCATACACCAGCAAAACCAGCGTCAGCGCCGTCAGAACCAGACCAATCAGGCTTTGTCTTAGAAACCGCATGTAATCATACCTATACGCCCCGCATTTACCGTCAGAGACCGGTTATCATAGCACGAATACGCGCCACGGAACCGGTCCCCACGACACTGTTACGCAGGCGCGGATCACTTCCGTCGCAGATGTTCGTCCAGACGCGGCATTATTTCGACAAAGTTGCAGGGGCGGTGGCGGAAATCCAGTTGCTTGACCAGAATTTCATCCCACGCATCCTTGCACGCACCGGGGCTGCCCGGCAGCGCAAACAGATAGGTGCCGCCCGCCACGCCGCCGGTGGCGCGGCTTTGCACGGCGCTGGTGCCGATCTTGTTCATGCTGACGATGGTAAAGACCGTGCCAAAGGCGTCGATTTCCTTTTCATAGACATCGCGGTGCGCCTCGACCGTCACATCGCGGCCCGTCAGGCCGGTGCCGCCGGTGCTGATCACCACGTCAATCTGCGGATCGGCGCACCATGCGCGCAACTGGTCCGCGATCTCGGCGCGTTCGTCCGCAATGATCCTGCGATCGGCCAGCACATGCCCCGCCGCCGCAATCCGGTCCACCAGCACATCGCCCGAGCGGTCATCAGCCAGCGCGCGCGTGTCGCTGACGGTCAGCACAGCGATGCGCACGGGAATAAACGCTTTGCTCTCGTCAATCCGGCTCATGCGCTGCGCTCCAACAGGGCCAGCCGCACCGCGAGGGCCGCGAAAATACCGCTGGTGATATAATCCAGCACCCGGCTGCCCCGCGCCAGCCGCGTCCCCAGCCCCGAGGCAAAGATGCCCACGGCCCCGTTGATCACGAAGCCGCCCAGCGCCATCACCAGCCCCAGTATCAGGAACTGCACCAGCACGGGCAGCCCGTCAGGGCGGATGAACTGCGGCAGGAAGGCCAGCACGAACAGGATCACCTTGGGGTTGGTCAGGTTTACGATCAATCCGGTGCGGAACGCCTGAATGGCACGCAATCCACCCGCCTTGCTGCGCTTGGCATCGCCACCGCGCAGCAGTTGCAGCGCCAGATACAACAGATAGGCCACGCCGGCCCAGCGGATCACCTCGAACGCGCCCGGCACCGTGGCCACCACAGCGCCCAGACCCAGCCCCGCAAGACCGGTGTGTATGAACGCGCCCAGCGAAATGCCGGCACTTGCCGCCACCGCCGCCCGTGGCCCGGACCGCAGCCCCTGGCCCAGACAAAACATCATATCCGCCCCCGGCGTCAGGTTCAGCGCCAGCGCGGCAGGCAGAAACGCCAGCAAGGTGATCCATTCGGTCATTGTCGGTTCCAATCCGATGTCACGGGGTCAGGCCCCAAGGTCAAACCAGTTCACAGTCGGCCCAAGGTTGACCACACGCGTGCCGCCAATCTGCCCCTCCTGCCCCCAGCAATCGTGAATGTGCCCGCAAAACATCAGCTTGGGCTGGATACGCTCGACCGCCGCGCGGATCGCGGTCGATCCCACGGACTCTCCGCCGCTGGTCACGTCCACCATGCCCTTGGGCGGGGAATGGCAGATCAGCAGGTCCGCGCGATCACAGCCCGCCAGCATCGCGGCGGCGGCGTCCTCGTCCAGATCGCAGGACCAGTCCCCAAAGGGCGTCGGCGGCACGCCATAGCCCATGCCGAACAGCCGAAGCCCGCCGACGTCATGCGCATCGCCATGCAGCACCGTGGCGTGCGGGGCGGCGGCGCGCAATTCGTCCACGCTTTCGGCATTTCCCGGCACCAGCACCAGCGGCGCGCGGATCCCGTCCAGCAAGGCCATCGCGCCTTCCAGATCATGACGCATGTTGCAATAATCACCCGCCCCGATCACCAGATCGGCATCGCCACTGGCCGCCACCAGATCGGCGGCCCGCGCGCGGGCGTGGTGCAGGTCGGAAAAGGCCAGTATTTTCATGCGTTCAACCGCGCCTGTATCGCCAAAAGATCCGCCCAGGCCTCGCGCTTGGCCAGCGGATTGCGCAACAGATGCGCAGGCGCAAACATCGGCATTGCAGGCTTGCCGCACACCTCTTTCCACGTGCCGCGCATCCGCGTGATGCCGGGCTTGCCGATCAGCGCCTGTGCCGCCACATTGCCCATGATCACAACCACATCCGGGTCGGCCAGCACGATGTGACGTTCCAGAAACGGGGCCAGCATGGCAATCTCGTCGCCACGCGGCGCGCGATCCTGTGGCGTGCGCCACGGCAGCGCCAGCGTGGCATAGACCGGCACATCGGTGCCCCGCCCCATGCCGATGGCCGCAAACATCGCATCCAGCATCGCGCCCTCGGCCCCGACAAAGGGCTTGCCTGCGCGGTCTTCTTCACGGGTCGGCACATCGCCCACGATCATCACCCGCGCTGCCGGATCGCCATCGGCTAACACCAGATTGCGCGCGCCCTTTTGCAACTCGCAGTGACCAAAGCCGTCCAGCGCCGCCCGCAAGGCATCAATATCGCCCGCCTGCCCCGCAGTCACCCGCGCCAGCGCAGGCACGTCCACCTGCGTTTCAACGAACCGAACCGGCCCGCGCTGCGGCTCTTTCGCCGCCGCCTTAGGCTTGGGGGCTGCGGCAGGGGTTTCATAGCGGTTGACGGGCGCATCCATGATGCATTCGTCCACCCCCAGTTCGACCTGCCAGGCCAACATCGCGGCGGCGTCATGATAGCTGAGTGATTCCATGCCCCCACTCTACGCCGCCCCGCGCCCAGACAAAACGCCTGTTGCACGCACACCGCCACCTGTGCTTGCCGCCCCCCGACGGCCCCCCTATAAAGCCCGCAACTTTGGGAGACGCGCGCATGACCTTCAAACACCGCCATCTGCTGGGTATCGAACCGCTCGCCCCCACAGACATCACGACATTGCTGGATCTGGCCGACGATTACGTCGCCCTGAACCGCAACGCCAAACATTCCGACACGCTGGCGGGCCTGACCCAGATCAACATGTTCTTCGAAAACTCGACCCGCACGCAGGCGTCGTTCGAGATTGCCGGCAAACGGCTGGGCGCAGATGTGATGAACATGGCAATGCAGGCGTCGTCGATCAAAAAGGGCGAAACCCTGATCGACACCGCCATGACCCTGAACGCCATGCATCCCGACCTGCTGGTGGTGCGCCACCCGCAATCGGGCGCGGTCGACCTGTTGGCCCAGAAAGTCAACTGCGCCGTGCTGAACGCCGGAGACGGCCGCCACGAACACCCCACGCAGGCGCTGCTGGACGCGCTGACCATCCGCCGCGCCAAGGGCCGCCTGCACCGCCTGTCCATCGCCATCTGCGGCGACATCGCCCACAGCCGCGTGGCGCGCAGCAACATCATGCTGCTGGGCAAGATGGAAAACCGCATCCGCCTGATTGCCCCGCCAACGCTGATGCCCTCGGGGATCGAAGAGTTTGGCGTCGAAGTCTTTGACGACATGGCCAAAGGGCTGAAAGACGTGGACGTGGTGATGATGTTGCGCTTGCAAAAAGAACGCATGGATGGCGGCTTTATCCCCAGCGAACGCGAATATTACCACCGTTTTGGATTGGATTCCGAAAAGCTTGCACATGCCAAGCCGGACGCCATCGTGATGCACCCCGGCCCGATGAACCGCGGCGTGGAAATCGACGGCACATTGGCCGACGACATCAACCGCAGCGTCATTCAGGAACAGGTGGAAATGGGCGTGGCCGTGCGCATGGCCGCGATGGACCTGCTGGCGCAAAACCTGCGCGCCGAACGCGCTGCCGCCTGACACTGGTCCCGCCGACCGCGCGACATATGTTGAACTGCACCCAGTATAACCCGCAAAGGGCAATCAGATGAGCCTTGCCGAGATACCCCCGATGGAACGTGGCCGCCTGCGCCTGTTCGCCATCAACAAGACCGAAACCGAAGTCCGCGCCATCCTGGACGAAGGCACCCACGGCATTCAGAAACTGCTGGGCGCGAACGACCTGAACCCCGACTATATCGAACTGTTCCGTGTGGCGGATCTGGGTGACCTGGGGCTGGATGACTACCTGCACACCGGCTACGACATCCCCCGCGCCCAGCTTGATCCGCAAGCGGGCCGCCTGCGCGCGCTCGAAGGTTATGTTCTGGTCGTGCTGTCGCTGGCCTTCCGCGATCTGAACGTGACCCTGCCCGACACGCCCAACCTGACGCTGATCGGCACCTTCGGCGCGCCGCCCGTGGAATGGACCACCACCGAAACCGTCACCAGCGCCTCGGCCGATCCGTTCAGCGGCCCGCCCAAGGCCAGCAAACCGGTGTCCGACGCAGCCATGTCGGGCCGCGTGGCAACCGTGGCCCTGTTGGTGATCTTCCTGATCACCGGCCTTGTGATATGGATCGCCTGACCTTTACCCATACCGTCCATCGCCGCGATCTGGCGCTGACAGCGGCACGGGCGCTGGTGCTGTTCTGGATGGCTGTCGCAATGGTCGCGATCATCTGGGCGCTGTCCCTGCCGGTCTGGGTATGGGCGGTGCTGGCGGTGGCATGGGTGGCACAGGCCACGCGACCCTATTGGGAAAACGGGGATACCGTGGTCGCGGTGCTGCGCGTGACCGACGAATTCCTGATCATTCAGGACCGCCGCACCACAGCAGACCAAGCCCGCACGGTTGCCCTGGGCGATATCGTCGAGGTCAACCACATCGGCAGCTTCGTCGCCGTGCGGTGTCAGGACGATCACCGCGACGGAACCTCGGTGGGGTTCAAAGCGGCGGCACCTCTGGTCCGCCGCATCCGCGAAGCCGTGGCAGCGGCAAGGCAGGCCTGATGTCGAATGTCAGGTATACTTGACCCGAACCGGACCTTAGATGTGATATGGGTCAAGGTCGGGTGAGCGAGACATAGCTGCCGCTGCCGACAGACGGCTCTATCATTGTATCGGTGTCTTTAGGCTATAATAATCAAAGATCTCCTTTGCCCGATCTAGGGCTTCAGCACGCTCTGAGTGAAAGAAAACGTTTCCTTCCCAGAATTCAACATAGTCGGAAAATCCTTTCACAAGCAATTTTGCATCCCAGTTCCCGACACTGAGCAACAGACAGAGGGTAATCAAACGCTCGCCTTCAAGATGTTCTAGAGGCGTACCAGAGAGCTGATCCTGCAAATCATCCGACAGCGGTCCTAGGAGAACACCTGGATTCTGAACAAGATAATCGTCTGGCAGATCGGGGCCTAAAACATTGAGGAAATGGCGCGTTTGGGATGGGAAACCATAGGCAAAGTGGTCGATGCAAAGCAGTCTATGTGAGCTTTTTGGTAGCCAGTCTGCTATTGCAAGAAATAACCCCGAAAACTGTATTGGGTCTGGATCAAGAAAACGCCCAATCCGGTCTAACTTAGTCGGCCCGTCGCCTACCATGTATAAGTACCGCCTGTACCATTCCTGCTCTAGGGATACCGCGTACTTATCCTCGCCCAGATACTTGACAGCGTCTGGAATATTAAGCGATTTCATTTCTAGCCGCTCGATCATTTCTGGTTTTTGGGTAGCGATAGGTTAGGTCGGGTTCAGGTGGTAGTCAATTTGGCCTCTTTCCTGCCATTCGCTGCACTCTGCGCGAAGATCCGGTTCGCTGTTTTGGGTCAGTTGATGCCGTGAAGGACAAACGCGCCTGACGTTCAACACTCACGCGCCGGCCCTCTCCCCTTTCACAACCGCCCAATCCCCGCTAAAGCCTGTGTAAACACCGGAATGAGGATGCCCCCTTGACCCTGACCCTCTTTACCAACGCCCGCCTGATCGACCCCGAAGCCGGCACCATCCACGACGGCGGCCTTTTGATCGAGGATGGAAAGGTTAAAGAAGCCTTAACGCAACCCATTGAAAATACAGAAATGTTTCGCGCGCGAAACATTGTGGACTGCGCCGGAAAGTACCTGGCCCCCGGCATCATCGACATCGGCGTCAAGGTCTGCGAACCCGGCGAGCGTCACAAGGAAAGCTTCCGCTCCGCCGGTGCCGCCGCCGCCGCTGGCGGTGTGACCACCATCGTCACCCGCCCCGACACCGATCCGGCCATCGACAATCCCGAAACGCTGGAATTCGTCATCCGCCGCGCCCGCGAAGCCGCCCCTGTGCATGTCCTGCCGATGGCCGCCCTGACCAAGGGCCGCGCGGGGCGTGAAATGACCGAGATCGGGTTTCTGCTGGATGCAGGCGCCGTGGCCTTTACCGATTGCGACCACGTGGTGACCGACACCAAGGTGTTCTCGCGCGCGCTGACCTATGCGCGGTCGCTGGGTGCGCTTGTCATTGCCCACGTGCAGGACCCGGGCCTGAGCAAGGGTGCCTGCGTGACCTCGGGCAAGTTCGCCTCGTTGCGCGGCCTGCCGGGGGTAACGCCGATGGCCGAGCGCATGGCGCTGGACCGCGACATTGCGCTAATCGAGATGACCGGCGCGCGCTATCACGTCGACCAGATCACCACCGCCCGCGCCCTGCCCGCGCTGGCCCGGGCCAAGGCCAACGGGCTGGACATCACCGCAGGCACATCCGTGCACCACCTGACGCTGAACGCACTGGACGTGGCCGACTATCGCACCTTCTTCAAACTGAAACCGCCCCTGCGCGACGAAGACGACCGTGTGGCAGTGGCCGAAGCCGTCGCCTCGGGGCTGATCGACATCATCTCGTCCATGCACACCCCGCAGGACGAAGAAAGCAAACGCCTGCCCTTCGAGGAAGCCGCCAGCGGCGCCGTGGCGCTGGAAACCTTCCTGCCTGCCGCACTGCGACTGGTGCACGCAGGGCTGATCGAACTGCCGCAACTTTGGCGGGCAATGTCACTGAACCCCGCCAACCGGCTGGGCCTGCCCTCGGGCCGGCTGACCGCCGGGGCGCCTGCCGATCTGGTGCTGTTCGACGCCGACGCCCCCTTTGTGATGGACCGTACGTCGCTGCGGTCAAAATCCCGCAACACGCCGTTTGACGGCCAGCGGATGCAGGGTAAGGTGCTGGCAACATATGTGGACGGTGCATGTGTGTTTGAAAGGGGGGCCTGAATGCCGCTGATTGAAAGCGCGACCTTTACGCTGATTCTGTGGGCCCTTATCGGCTATGGACTGGGGTCCATCCCCTTTGGCCTGCTGCTGACGCAACTGCTGGGCCTGGGCAACCTGCGCGAAATCGGCTCGGGCAACATCGGCGCCACCAACGTGCTGCGCACCGGTAACAAGACCGCCGCCGCCCTGACCCTGCTGCTGGACGCGGGCAAAGGCGTGGTCGCCGTGCTGCTGGCCCGCATCTACGCAGGCGAAGACGCGGCACAACTGGCCGCGCTGATGGCGATGCTGGGCCATTGCTATCCTGTCTGGCTGGGCTTCAAGGGCGGCAAGGGCGTGGCCACATTCCTGGGGCTGATGTGGGCGCTGGCCTGGCCTGTGGGCCTGGGCTGTAGCATCGCCTGGGCGCTGGCCGCATTCCTCACGCGCATCTCTTCCATGGGCGGTCTGATGGCGGCGGCGGTATCCACCTTTCTGCTGGTCCTGTCGGGCAATGGGTCCATGCTGCTGCTGGGCATTGCGCTGACCCTGCTGGTGTTCTGGCGCCACCGTGCGAACATCACCCGCATCCGTCAGGGCACCGAACCCAAGATCGGCCAGAAATCCTGACCCGACCCGGCCGCGCCAACCGGCAAACCGGCCCTTCGGGGAGGATTTTTCAAACCAGAGAAACAGGACGGTCCGGCCCCCAACGCGACGCGGGTCGGGGGCCTTCTCCGGTTACAGCCGGTCGCATCCCTGCGCCTGCAGCCCTTTGATCGTGCACCGCACTGGTTAATTCGAAGTAAACGGCGCAGCCCTTCTCTGGTTCAGAAAATCCTCCCCGAAGGGTCGGTCACCAATAGGATCGGCTGGCCTGTTGACGACAGGCCAGCCAACCGTCACCCTGCCCCCGTTAGGAGACCCAACATGCGACTGATCTGTCTGGCTCTTGCCACCGCCGTGATGATCCCCGCCGATGCAGGCGCCCAAGGCGGGCTGGCCCCGCCGCCGCCGCTGGTCGGGCAGGCCGAACAGTTGTTTCTGACCCACTGCGTGCCCCATGCCGATGATCCGGCCCGCGCGCTGGACGGGCTGATGCACAGCGGTGCGTTCGCAAGCCATGAAACCAACGCAGACGGCAGCACGACCCTGCACAGCGCCAACGGGCTGCTTGTTGCGCGGGTTGTTCAGGGCGGTGCCAGCCATGACAGTTGCGCCATCCGCGCGGGCAACATCCCCAATGCCAAGCTGAAAGTCGGCCAGTCCGCCGCACGTCTGGCCACCGGCCTGGACGTGGCGCTGGGCCGCGAACGGCCCAGCCTGACCTATCCTACAGGCGCGCAGATCATGCATATGGATGCATACAACATCCGCGTCGCCCAGCCCGCAGACACGGTGGACGTGGTGGAAATCAGCCTGTCAAAGTCCTGATCCTAGTACGAATATTCGGCAAAGATCCGGTTCAGATCGCCGTTCCAGTCACCGTTATAGTGCGCCAGCAGTTCGTCCGCAGGTGTCTGGCCGGTTTCGACGCTTTCGTGCAGCGCATTCAGGAAATGGGTTTCGTCAGAGATCAAACCGCCTGCTCCGGGACGCGCGCGCGCTTGCAGGCCAGCCTTGGAAATCTCCAGCGACGCGCGTGCGATGTCCATCATCGACACGTCACCGACGCGCGCCTGCAACCCGTCAACCGAGGCCGCAACCCGCAGCCCTTCGCGCGTTTCGGCGTCCCAGTCCTTGACCAGATCCCAAGCCGCATCCAGCGCGCCCTGATCGTACATCAGACCGGTCCAGAAGGCAGGCAGCGCGCACAGACGCCGCCACGGGCCGCCATCGGCCCCGCGCATCTCGATGAATTTCTTGATCCGCGCTTCGGGGAAAGCCGTGGTCAGGTGGTCGGCCCAATCGGACAGGGTCGGCATTTCGCCGGGCAGCGCGGGCAGTTGCCCTTTCAGGAAATCGCGGAACGACATGCCCAGCGCGTCGATGTATTTGCCGTCGCGGTAGACAAAATACATCGGCACATCCAGCGCATATTGCACCCATGCCTCGAACCCGAAGCCGTCCTCGAACACGAACGGCAACATGCCCGTGCGCGCCGGGTCCAGATCACGCCAGACGCGGCTGCGCCATGATTTGTGACCGTTGGGCTTGCCCTCGAAAAACGGCGAATTGGCGAACAGGGCCACCGCCACGGGCTGCAAGGCCAGCGCCACGCGCAGCTTTTGCACCATGTCCGCCTCGGACCCGAAATCAAGGTTCACCTGAACAGTGCAGGTGCGACGCATCATCGTGCGCCCCATGGTGCCGACCTTGCCCATATAGGCATCCATCAGCTTGTAACGCCCCTTGGGCATCAGCGGCATCTCGTCATGCATCCACGTCGGTGCCGCGCCCAGCCCGATGAAGCCGACACCGATCTCGTCCGAGATGTCCTTGACCTGGCGCAGGTGGTCGTTGACCTCGTCACAGGTGCCGTGGATCGTTTCCAGCGGGGCACCCGACAGTTCCAGCGCGCCGCCCGGCTCCAGCGAGACATTTGCGCCGTCCAGTTCCAGGCCGGTCAGATGCCCGCCTTCGCGCACTTCGGACCAACCATAGCGGTCGCGCAGTCCCTCTAGTACAGCCACGATCGACTGTTTGCCCTCGAACGGCAGCGGTTCCAGCGTGTCCTTGATATAGCCGAACTTTTCGTGCTCGGTGCCGATGCGCCAGTCTTCCTTGGGCTTGCAGCCGTCAGCCAGATACTGTGCCAGTTGGTCGTGATGTTCGATCGGCCCGCCGCCGGACTGTGGGATAGACATGCGCAAAGGCCTTTCGTGTACTTTGTTAGACTTGGTGTAGGGCACGGGCAGAAGTGTCAAGGCGCAACGCCGTGAACACGCGTCCTAATGCAATCGCACGGCTTGCGGGCGCAGCGGTGTGCGTTCCCAGATCACCACGGCCGCCCGTCCGTCTTCGCTCAATTCACTCAACATCCGTTCGGTGCGCAGCCCCGGCAAGGTCGCAAAAGCATCAAACAGCGCGTCCGCCCCCGCCGCGTTGACCGGTATCAACAACGCAGGCGACCCGCGCTGGTCCAGCCGCCAGTGCGGCGGGTACATCGCGCGGTCCAGCGTCAGCCGCTCCATCTCGCGCAGGGCCACGGCACCGCCGGTCAGGGGGCCAAAATAGGTGATCTGGCCCTCGTCCACCTGCACAGCGCCCGCGCCGCCGCCGGGGCCGCGAAACCGTCCGCGCTGAATGCCGATCAGGATCAGCCCGCCCGCGATCAACACCAGACCGGCACCGACCAGGGCCAACAAATCCCCCGGCCCCAAAATCCACCACAGCCCCAGCACGGCCAGACCCACACCAACCAGCACCTCGCGCCAGCGCATCACGGCTGCCACAGCCTCGGGGCGGAAAAATCCTACTGCCATGGCGCACCTGTCCAAATTCTTTTGGCCATAAATATCCCGGGGACGGCCGCAGGCCGGGGGCAGCGCCCCGATTGCGCGGTCATTTCCAATCCCCCAACGCCCGCTGCCACAGCGTCATCGCCGCAACCGCGGCCGTATCAGCCCGCAATATCCGTGGCCCCAACGCGACGGGATGCGCAAAGTCCAGCCCGCGCAGGCGTTTGCGTTCACTGTCCGAGAACCCGCCCTCGGGGCCGATCAGGATCGCCCAGGGGCCGGCCCCTGTGGGCAAATCGGGTGCATCCCCCGCCAGCGCCTCGTCGCAAAACAGGATGCGGCGCGCGGGGTCCCAGCCGTCCAGCATCCGGCCCAGTTTTTGCGCCTCGGTCACTTCGGGCACATAGGTGCCGCCGCATTGCTCGGCGGCCTCGACCGCGTGGGCTTGCAGGCGGTCGCGCTGGATGCGGCCTGCGTTGGTAAACTCGGTCATCACCGGCACAATGCGCGCGGCCCCCATCTCGGCGGCCTTTTCGACGATGAAATCGGTGCGTGCCTTTTTGATCGGGGCGAACATCAGCCACAGATCGGGCGGCATCTGCAACGGCAGGGTTTGCGCCACGCAGGTCAGTTCGCCACCGCGCTTGCCCGCCTGCGAAATCTCGGCCCGCCATTCGCCATCACGCCCGTTGAACAGCAGCACGGCACCGCCCACGGCCTGCCGCATCACCCCGAACAGGTAATGCGCCTGATCGCGGTTCAGAGGAACCGTTTGCCCCTGACCCAAGGGTGCGTCTACATAAAGGCGGATTTTCGCGTCACTCATAGGCAGATACATATGCAAGACAATCGCCCCGCACCAGAGGCAGAGGCCGCAGAAAACGCAAGCGCCCGAGGATCGGTCGCCGACGCGGTCAGCGGCAACTGGGTCGACCACTGGGCGCCCGCATGGTCGCGCCCCTATCTGCGGCTGTCGCGCGCCGACCGGCCCATTGGCACGTGGCTGTTGCTGCTGCCCTGCTGGTGGGGTCTGGCGCTGGCTATATTGTATGACCAAAGCCCGCGCTGGTTCGACCTTTGGCTGATCGTGGCCTGTGGCTTGGGGGCGTTCCTGATGCGCGGCGCGGGGTGTACGTGGAACGACATCACCGACCGTCACATTGACGGCTCGGTCGAGCGGACCCGCTCGCGGCCCATTCCGTCGGGTCAGGTCAGTGTGCGCGGCGCGCTGGTGTGGATGTGCATTCAGGCCTTGGTGGCCTTCCTGATCCTGCTGACCTTTAACGCCGCCGCCATACGCATGGGGGTGCTGGCGCTGGTGCCGGTGGCGATTTACCCCTTTGCCAAGCGGTTCACGTGGTGGCCGCAGGTGTTTCTGGGGCTTGCGTTCAACTGGGGCGCGCTGATGATCTGGGTGGCGCACACCGGATCGTTGGCGGCACCCGCCGTGGTGTTGTACCTGGCAGGCATTGCCTGGACGCTGTTCTATGACACGATCTATGCCCATCAGGACACCGAAGACGACGCGCTGATCGGGGTGAAATCCACCGCCCGCCTGTTTGCCGAAAAGTCGCCGCAGTGGCTGCGCCGGTTCCTGATGGCCACCGTGGGGCTGATGGGCATCGCGGTGATCTTTGCCGCATTGCCCAATGCGTCGGGTCTGGCGCTGGGGATTGCGTTGCTCGGACCGTGGGCGATGGGCTGGCACATGACGTGGCTCTTGCGCGGCTTTGATGCCGACGATGCGGGGAAATGTTTGCAACTGTTCCGCCTGAACCGCGACACCGGCATGATTCCGCTGGTGTTTTTTGCCGCCAGCCTGCTGGCGTGATTGAAACAAGGGCATGGGCCGCGTAACAAGTTCCCAGACAGTCACTGCCCTTGGAAAACTCATGCGTCTCAGCTCGGCTCTGATCATCGCCTCTACCTTTGTCGCGGCCGCACTGGTCGCCATCGTGGCGGCAAATTTCTCGGTCAAACTGATCGAGGAGACATCAGAGATCGGGGTACGGGACGCGCTGGACGATGCGGGGACCACCTGGGCCGAAGTGCAGGCCGACGGGCTGACCGTTACGCTGACCGGCATCGCCCCCACCGAGGCCGAACGCTTTGCCGCGCTGACCACCGCAGGCACCATCGTCGACGCCGCCCGCGTGATCGACGGCATGGAAGCCAAGGCCGTCGCCGCCATCCGCCCGCCCCGCTTTTCCGCCGAGATCCTGCGCAACGATGCGGGCATTTCGGTGATTGGCCTGATCCCCAGCAGCACCGACCGCGACACCATCAACGACCGCTTTTCCGCCATGGCCGGAGAGAACACGCCGGTGGCCGACCTGATCGAAACCGCCGACTATCCCGCCCCCGAAGGCTGGGAGGACGCGCTGGCCTTTGCGCTGGTGGCGATGGAACAACTGCCGCGCGCCAAAGTGTCAGTCAGCGCCGGGCGCGTGGCGATCACCGCGATCACCGACAGCGCCAAGGACAAGCTGGCGCTGGAAAAATCGCTCAAGGCCGCCGCACCTCCGGGATTGCGCCTGTCGCTGGACATTGCCGCCCCGCGCCCCGTGATCACGCCCTTTACCCTGCGGTTTCTGATCGACGAGGACGGCGCACGCTTTGACGCGTGCAGCGCCGACACTGAAAAGGCCCGCACCCGCATTCTGAACGCCGCTGTCGCTGCGGGCATGACCGCGTCCGGTCGCTGCACTGTGGGCATGGGCGTGCCGACCCCGAACTGGGCGCAGGCGGTCGAACAATCCATCGCGGCACTGGCCAAGATCGGCGCAGGCTCGGTCACCTTTTCGGACGCTGACGTCACGCTGCTGGCCGCCGAGGGCACCGATCAGGGCACATTCGACACCGTGGTGGGCGAGCTGGAAAACGCGCTGCCCGAGGTTTTCGCGCTTTATGCCAAGCTGCCCGAAACCCAAGCGCCCGATCAGGGCCCGCCTGAATTCGTGGCCACCCTGTCGCCCGAAGGTCAGGTTCAATTGCGCGGCCGTCTCAGCAATGAAAACCTGCGCAACGTTGCGGACAGCTACGCCAAGTCGCGCTTTGGCTCGGACCGGGTCTATACCGCGGCGCGCATCGTCGAAGGGTTGCCAGCCGACTGGTCCACGCGCGTGCTGGCGGGGCTGGAATCGCTGTCGAACCTGTCGAACGGCGCGGTCACCGTCACCCCTGACAAGCTGACCATCTCGGGCAACACCGGCGATGCCGACGCCAGCACCAAGATCGCGTCGTTGCTGGCGGCCAAACTGGGCGAGGCCGAGGATTTCGAGATCAACGTGACCTATCAGGAAAAGCTGGACCCGCAGGCCGCGATCCCCACGCCTGATGAATGCCTGGCGCAGATCAAGGCGATCACCGATGTCAGCAAGATCAACTTTGAACCCAGCAGCGCCACGATTGACGCCAGCACCCTGTCGACGATGGACGAGATTGCCGAGGTGCTGAAAATCTGCGGCGAGTTGCGGTTGGAAATCCAGGGCCACACCGACAGCCAGGGCCGCGAAGAGATGAACCTGTCGCTGTCCCAGGCCCGCGCGCAATCGGTTCTGAACGAATTGCGCGCCCGCCGTGTGCGCACCGCGACCTACGAAGCCAAGGGCTATGGCGAAGAACGCCCGATTCAGGACAACGGCACCGAAGAGGGCCGCGAAGCCAACCGGCGCATCGAATTTTGGCTGATTAAGCCCGAAGCAAGTGCGCCCGCGCCGCAAACAACTCTGGAAAGCCTCGCCGAAAGCGGTGATAACAGCGCCGAAGACACCACCGAAGACGCAGCAGACAGCGACGCGTCAGACGACTCGTCAGGGGACGCGACGGAATGAGCAGAACAGAATTCGTTATCGCGACAGCCATCATCCTATTCGTGGCTTTCTGCCTTGGCTGGTTTGCAAACTGGCTGGTGCACCGGTTCAGCCGCGTGGCACAGGGCGATGTGGCCGAACTGGACCGGATGAGCCAGGAACTGCACGAGGCCGAAGAGACGCGCGATCAGGCGATCACCTATCTGCAACAGCGCGAGGCCGAGCTGACCAACCAGCTGAGCCAGACCGAGGCCGAACTGCGCGCCGCCATGGACGGCCTGCGCGACGCCCGTCACGAGGCGGAAGAAATGCGCGCTTATATCGAGAAGAATCAGGCCGGTTGACTTTCGCGCCTACCAGCGGCTCAGCGCATCCTCGTCGGCATCCTTTGCCTCGACCCACTCGGATGCGCCATTGGCGGTAATCTCGCGTTTCCAGAACGGGGCGCGGGATTTCAGGAAATCCATCAGATATTCCGCCGCCTCGAACGCATCACGACGGTGCGGGGCGGCAGTGGCCACCATCATGATCGCCTCGCCCGGTGCCATCCGGCCAAAGCGGTGGATCACCAGCACATCGCCAAGGCGCCACCGGTCCTGCGCACGCGTGGCAATATCGGTCAGCGCCGCTTCGGTCATGCCGGGGTAATGTTCGATCTCCATCGCCACCAACGGGTCATCGGGCAGATCGCGCACAACGCCGGTAAAGGTCACGATCGCGCCCATATTCTTGTGCCCCGCAGCAAAGGCATTCGCTTCGGCCCCCAGGTCAAAAGGCGCCTCTTGCACGGTGATCCGCATTGTCTAGCCGCCCGTCATCGGTGGAAAAAACGCAACCTCGCGCACGCCGGACAGCGGTGCGTCGAAATCAGACAGTTGCTGGTCCAGCGCAACGCGCAGGGCGCTGAGGTCAGAGAACGCCAGATCATAGCGGTCTTCACGCGCGCGCAGCTCGGTCACCAGATCGTTGACTGTCGCGGCCTGTGTGTCGACGGTTTCGCGCGGCAGGCCGATACGTTCGCGCACCCATGCGAAATACAGCACATCCATCACACGGTCTCCTTCAAATGCGGCAGCGCCTTGCGGAAATAGTCCCAGCCGGTGATCAGCGTCAGCGCGGCCGCAACCCACAGCAGCCACAGGCCGATAAAGCCCGACCATTCCGCCAGCAACAGCTTCCACCCCAGCCCCCCGGCCGACACGCTGTAATGTTCAAACACCCCCTGCGAAAACAGCACCGCAATCGCGATCATCTGCAAGGTGGTCTTCCACTTGGCCAGCTTGGTCACCGCCAAAGTGCCCGCAACATCGCCCAGATATTCACGCAACCCGCTGACAAACACCTCGCGGAACAGGATCATCGTCGCGGGCAGAACCAGCGACGCTTTCCAACTGGAAAAGCCGATGATGACCATCAACGCGATCACCACCATCGCCTTGTCCGCAATCGGGTCCAGCATCGCGCCCAGCTTGGTCTGTTGTTTCCACGCACGCGCCAGATAGCCGTCAAACCAGTCGGTGACCGCCGCACTGACAAACAGCACCAGCGCGAACCAGTCGGCATAGAAACGTGGGAAAAACAGGAACATGACCGCAACCATAGGGGCCGCAAGCAAACGCAGGGTGGTCAGGATGTTGGGCAGGTTCCAGATCATTTCAACGTGGTATCCTTTTGGACGGCTCAGGAAAAGGGTCAGATGGGGATGGCGGCGCGGATACGGGCCACAGCCCCCATCACATGATCCATCCATCCCTGATCGGTGGGCGTGTCTTCGGACGAGAACCACGCGATGGACAATTCGCGCACCGGATCGACAAACAGGTACTGCCCGTGAATGCCCAGCCCGTGGATCAGCGGCGTGTCACCGGGGTGCACATACCACTTGGCGCGATAATGCATATCCTGATTGTCAAACTTGTCCAGAAAATCACCACGCTTCCAGGCGGCGTTGTCACCTTGGGTGATGATGTCGTCGATCCAGGCTTTGGGGATAATCTGCACCCCGTCCCGCGCGCCGCCTTCGATCATCAACTGTCCGATCAGCGCCAGATCGCGGGCCGTCAGACACATGCCCCCGGCCCCGCGCGCGGCCCCGATGCGGTCAACCGTGATATAGCCCGGCGTCTCGGCCCCCAGCGGTGCCAGCAGACGTTCCGAGATAAGGTCGGCAAAGCGAATGCCGGTGGCGCGCTCCATCAGCCATGCCAGCATATCGGTCACGGGCGATGCGTAATAGAACGTTTCGCCATGCGGGCCGGTGCTGTCCGTCAGACGTTCCTGAAAGCTGCGCAAATCGCCCGCCGCGTCGCCCGGTGCCAACGGGTTCCAGTTGGCGGCCTTGCGGTAATCGACGATCACGCCTGACGTCGCGGTATAATCCTCTTCGAACAGCAGCCCCACCTGCATATCCAGCGCGTGGCGGATGGTGGCCCCTGCATAGGCGGTGCCGGACAGTTCGGGCAGGTATCGGGTCAGCAGGTCATCCACCGCCACCTCGCCGCGGTCGACCAGCGTGCCCATGACCAGCCCCAGCACGGATTTGGACACCGACATCAGGATATGCGGATCGCGCCGCGTCATGCCGTTGCGATAGCTTTCGTGCACGACGCGCCCCTTGTGCAGGATCACCAGCGCGTCGTTGGCCATGCCGCCGACCGCCTGTTCCAGATCGGCCGCCGAAAGGTCGGTGTCGCCCTGCGGCAGCACCCGCACATTGCCCGGATCATTGCGAATCTCGGCCGAGGGGACAATTTCGCGCACATGGTGAAACGCCCAAGCATTGAACGGCCGCGTGCGCCAGTTGGCCAGCGTGGCGCGGTCTTCGAGGGCGGGAGGGAAACCTTGCATCAGGGGCATGTCGGAACCTTTGTTTGTGTGAACGCAAGGTCGGAGGAATGCGCGGCAGAGGCAAGATGGAATTGGATGTGAATCGCAAGGTTATTACGGCTGACCCCGATTATTCCGTCTGGAAGTAATCGTAAATCTTCTGCGCCAGCGCCGCCGACACGCCATCCACGGCCTTGAGGTCTGCCAGATTGGCCCGCCCCACCGCCTTGGCCGAGCCGAAATGCGCCAGCAACGCACGTTTTCGCGCGGCCCCCACGCCCGGCACATCGTCCAGCGGCGTGGCCCCTACGGCCTTGGACCGTTTGGCACGGTGGGTGCCGATGGCAAAGCGGTGCGCCTCGTCGCGCATGCGCTGGATGAAATACAGCACCGGATCGTTGTGACGCAGCGCCTTGACCGTCTTGCCGGTGCGGTGGAATTCTTCCTTGCCCGCGTCGCGGTCCAGCCCCTTGGCCACGCCGACCATCGGGATGTCACCGACGCCGTGCTCTTCCATGATCTCGCGAACCGCGCTGACCTGCCCCGCCCCGCCGTCGATCAGCAGCAGGTCGGGCCACATGCCGCGCGCGCGGTCGGGGTCTTCCTTCAGCAGACGCTTGAAACGGCGGTTCAGCACCTCTTTCATCATGCCAAAGTCGTCGCCCGGCGTCAGTTCATCACCACGAATGTTGAACTTGCGGTACTGGTTTTTCAGAAAACCGTCAGCGCCCGCCACAATCATCGCACCCACAGCGTGCGCGCCCTGAATGTGGCTGTTGTCGTAAACCTCGATCCGCGCAGGTGGCTTGGGCAGCTCGAACGCCTCGGCCACGCCCTGCAACAGCCGCGCTTGCGTGGCGGTTTCGGCCATCTTGCGGGCAAGGCTTTCGCGGGCGTTGCGCAGGGCGCTGTCGATCAGTTCCGCCTTTTCGCCACGCTGGGGGACCAGAAGCTCGACCTTGCGGCCCAGCTTCTGGCTGAGCGCGTCGGCCATCAGATCGGGGTTTTCGACCGCATTCGACAGGATCAACTGACGCGGCGGCTCGCGGGTGTCGTAGAACTGGCCCACGAAGGCCTCAAGCACTTCGGCGGCATCCACGTCCGCCCCCACACGCGGGTAATAATCGTGGTTGCCCCAGTTCTGCCCCGCCCGGATAAAGAACACCTGAACGCAGGCCTGTCCGTTCTCCAGATGCAGCGCGATCACATCCGCCTCGTCCACGTTACGGGGGTTGATGCCTTGGGCCGTCTGCACCTGCGTCAGTGCCTTGATCCGGTCGCGCAGGGCGGCGGCGCGCTCGAACTCCATATCCTCGGACGCCTGCGCCATCTCGCGGCCCAGACGCGCCTGAATGTCGGTGGATTTGCCGGACAGAAACTTTTCGGCGTCCTGCACGGTCTGCTGATAGTCCTGCGGGCTGATCTTGCCCACACAGGGCGCACTGCACCGTTTGATCTGGTATTGCAGACAGGGGCGCGTGCGGCTTTCGAACATCGAATTGGAACAGTCACGCAGCAGGAACACCCGCTGCAACTGGTTCAGCGTGCGGTTCACGGCACCCGCACTGGCAAAGGGGCCATAATACGCACCCTTCTCTTTCTTTGCCCCGCGATGCTTCTTGATCTGCGGGTAATCGCTGTCAGCGGTCACCAGAATGTTGGGAAAGCTTTTGTCGTCGCGCAGCAGCACGTTGAACTTGGGTTTAAGCTGCTTGATCAGGTTCTGTTCCAGCAGCAACGCTTCGGTTTCGGTGCGGGTGGTCAGGAACATCATCGACGCGGTGTTGTCGATCATCCGGGCGATCCGGCCGCTGTGACCGGTGGGCCGCGCATAGGACGACACCCGCGCACGCAGGTTGCGCGCCTTGCCCACATACAGCACCCGGCTTTCGCTATCGAGCATCCGGTAGACGCCCGGCGACGAGTCGATGGTTTTCAGATAGGCCTGAATAACCTTGTGGCCCTGCGGCACCGGTTCCTGTGTTTTGCCGTCGTCCTGCGCCATGATCAGACCGAATCTCCCACAGGTTGCCCTGCAACAAATACCGATGACGGTTCAAGCACTTTGATGTCCACCATTCCTGTGGATAAGTCTTTGGACAACTTTGCGGTGTCGGGAATTTTCCGTTGGTTTTGGCAGGCTTCGCTGAACTGCCCGTTTTTTAGGCACACACGAAGGTCATTGACTTTAAAGGGAATTTTCCTGCCCTCAAGGCAAACCACTGAAAACAAAGGTCTTTTCGCAACAGTTTTGTAACGAAGATTAACGCAGTGCAAAACTTTCAGGACCTCGCTGTCAGTTTGGGCGCTACCAGCCCTCGAATCCAATGTGATTCGTGTCATTCCACACCTTGAACGTCCGGCGTCTGCCACGCCAGATGCTGCCCGCCGTCCACGCACAGCAACTGACCTGTGATGGCAGGAGCATCCAGAAAATAGCCCAGCGCCGCCGTAATATCCGCCGCGTTCGCGCCCCGCCCCAGGATGGTGGCGGCCCGCTGCGCCGCGAAATGCCCGTCGCTTTGCCGCGCGCCTTGCAAGGTCGGGCCGGGGCCGATGGCGTTGACCCGGATCGCAGGCGCCAGTGCGCGCGCGGTGGTCTGGGTCAGCGCCCACAGCCCCATCTTGGCCAGCGTATAGGTCATGAACTCGGGCGTCAGCTTGCGCACACGCTGGTCGACCATGTTGACGATCAGACCCGTTGCCACAGGTTCGCCATTGTCATCGGTGTCGGCCTGCAACCCTTGGGCCGCCATGCGCTGCGTCAGCAGAAAGGGCGCGCGCAGGTTGCTGCCCATGTGTTTGTCCCAATGGTCGCGGGTGGCCGAATGGATGGTGTCGTATTCAAAGATCGACGCGTTGTTGACCAGACAGGTGATCGGCCCGCCCAGCCCCTCGACCGCCTGCCCGAACAGCGCCTGCGTGGCGTCCTCGTCCAGCAGATCGGCCTGAATGGCCACCGCATTGCGGCCCATGTCCTTGATCTGTGCCACAACCTCGTCCGCACCCTCGGACGAGGTGGCATAATGCACCGCAACGTCATGCCCGCGCTGCGCCAGATACAGTGCCATGGCGCGGCCCAGACGGTGACCTGCTCCGGTGACAAGGCCTCTTGGATGGGCGCTGCGGGTCATGGGCGGTCCTTTCGCGTGTCAGGTGAAGAACAATACAGCGACAACATAGGCCGCATAAAGAGCCGTCAAGATCACACCCCACAGCCGGGTAATATCACGCCCGAAATAGACAAAGGGCAGCAACAGCAGCGCCGACGCCAGCATGACCCAAAAATCGAACTGCAAAAACTGCGGGTCCACAGGGATGGGACCGACCAAGGTCGCCACACCGATGATGCCCAGCAGGTTGAACAAATTCGACCCGATCACGTTGCCCAGCGCCACATCGGCCTGACGGCGCAGGGCTGCCATCACAGTGGTCGCCAGCTCGGGCAGCGATGTGCCCACAGCCACCAGCGTCAGGCCGATCACCGTGTCGCTGACACCATAGGTCTGCGCGATGATCGTGGCGTTGGTGACCAGCAGTTGCGCGCCCAATGGCAGCCCCACCAGACCCGCCACCAGATAGGCCAGGATCATCCACATCTTCATGTCGGGATCGGCGCCTTCGACGTCTTCATCGTCGTCGCAACAGTCAGCGGCAGCAGCCTGCGCGGCCTTGCCCGCGCGGCGGTGTTTGCGGGTCTGACGGAAAGCATCGTACAGCACACCCGCCATCAGCGTCAGCAGGACGATCCCCGCAATCCAGTCATAAACCCCGCGCAGCCCCAGCGCGATGAACACCAGCGTCGCGATGATCATAAACCGGAATGTCTTGCGCGTATTGCATTCCGATGTGTGCATCGTCGCCAGCAGCGCGGGCAGGCCCAGCACCAACAGCACGTTGGCGGTGTTCGACCCCACAACGTTGCCCAACGCAAGGCTGGGCACGCCGTCCAGAATGGCCTGAATGGAAATCAACAGCTCGGGCGCGGACGTACCAAACGCCACGATCGTCAGGCTGACGATCAACGCAGGCACGCCGAACCGCAGGCTCAGGTTCACGGCCCCTTTGACCAGCGCATCGCCCGCCAACAGCAAAATTACCAGCCCAAGGGCGGACAGTATCCAAGGCAAAATCATTACTCAGCCTTTTTTAAGACAGGGACAGGGGGAACGGCCAATGCGGTAACGGCCACAGCTTGGGCATTTCGACTGGCTCAGTCTTTTGCCGCCCAACCAGTGCATTTTGCCGAAAAACCCCAGCACCGCGATAAACACGAAAAACAGAACGATGATCTTGAACAGCATGGGTTACAGCCCGAAACGGGCATAGGCGGCCCGTTCTTCGATCATGTGCCCCGCGTCGTCGATCACCTGCGCGCCAAAGCGCGACCAGAACGGGCGTTTTACCCCGTAGCGGCGGAATTTGACCTTGTCGCCAAAGCGTTCTTTAAGCACCGGCTTCAGGTGGCCGATACCGTCGATCAACCCCAGCTCGGTGGCGCGTTTGGCCAGCCAGACCTCGCCGGTGAACAGCTCTTCGGTGCTGTCCAGCTTGGCGCCGCGCCGCGCGGTCACGTGGTCGATGAAATTGGTGTGGATGTCGGTCAGCAGCCGGTCCAGCCGCGCCACGTCTTCGGGCTTTTCGGGGCGGAACGGGTCGTTCATCGACTTGGACTTGCCTGCGGTGTGCACGCGCCGTTCAATGCCGTAACGGTCGATCAGCTCGTGCATCCCGAAACCGGCGGAAATGACCCCGATAGAGCCCACAACCGACGACGGGTCGGCGTAAATCTCGTCCGCCGCCGCGGCCAGCCAGTACCCGCCCGAGGCGGCGACATCCTCGACGAAGGCGATGACGGGAATGTTCTTTTCCTCGGCCAGCCGCCGGATGCGCGCGCCGATCAGCGACGACTGCACAGGGCTGCCGCCCGGCGAGCTGACTTCCAGCGCCACCGCAACAGGTTTGCCCCGCGCAAAGGCTTTTTCAAGGATCGGCCCAAGGCTGGCGTCGTTCAACGTACCGCGCGTGCCGCCCGCGATCACACCTTGCAGGCGGACCACGGCGACGGTCGGGTCGGATTTCATAAAGGGGATAAAGCGTTTCATCCCGCTGATGTAGACAGCGCGGGCATGGCAAACAAGGCCAAGCGCCCTTTATTCCCGAATGCGCCAGCCTGTGCGGAAAATCCAGCCGATCACCAGCAGGCACAGACCGGTAAATCCAGCGATTGCCAACAGACTGGTCCCAATCGGCACATCCGCAATGCCAAAGAACGCCCAGCGAAAACCCGAGATCAGGTAGACCACCGGATTGAACATCGAAATCGCCTGCCAGACGGGCGGCAACATCGAGATCGAATAGAATGATCCGCCCAGAAACACCAAGGGGGTGACGATCAGCAGGGGCACCAGTTGCAACTGTTCAAAATTCTTCGCCCAGATGCCGATGATGAAACCGAACAGCGAAAAGCTGACGCAGGTCAGGATCAGAAACAGCACCATCGCACCGGGGTGCATGATGCGGATGTCGACAAAGAAAAACGCGGTGATCAGGATGATGATGCCGATAAACATCGCCTTGGTCGCCGCAGCCCCCACATAGCCCACCACGATTTCCAGAAAATTCACGGGCGCGGACAGCAGCTCATAGATCGTGCCGATGAACTTGGGGAAATAGATGCCGAACGACCCGTTCGAGATCCCTTGGGTCATCACCGACAGCATGATCAGCCCCGGCACGATGAACGCGGCATAGCTGACGCCCTCGACCTCGTTGATGCGGCTGCCAATGGCCGCACCGAACACCACGAAATACAACGAGGTCGACAGCACCGGCGAGATCAGCGATTGCAGGAAGGTGCGGAAAAACCGCGTCATCTCGAAGATGTAGATGGATTTGATCGCCGTCCAGTTCATGCCGCGTCCTCCTTGACCAGTGTCACAAAAATATCCTCAAGCGAGGATTGCCGCGTGACCACGTCGCGCAGGACCAGCCCTTCGGCGGCCACATCGCTTAGCAGTTTGGTGATGCCCGTACGTTCGGCGCGGGTGTCGTAGGTATAGATCAGGCTGTCGCCGTCCGCGCCCAGCCGCACATGTTCCGATTGCAGGCTGGCGGGCAGCGCATCCAGCGGCGCGCTCAGTTGCACCTCTAGCTCTTTCTTGCCCATACGCTGCATCAGCGCATCCTTGTCCTCGACCAACAGGATCTCGCCTTTGGCGATCACGCCAATACGGTCGGCGATGGCTTCGGCCTCTTCGATGTAATGGGTGGTCAGGATGATGGTGACGCCGTCGGCTTTCAGATCGGCCACGATCTCCCACATATCCTTGCGCAATTCCACGTCCACACCGGCGGTCGGCTCGTCCAGGAACAACACGCGCGGCTCGTGCGCCAATGCCTTGGCGATCAGCACGCGGCGTTTCATGCCGCCCGACAGTTCCTTGATCTGGTTGTTGCGCTTGTCCCACAGCGACAGACGTTTCAGGATGCTTTCAATCAGCGCATCATCGCCGCGTTTGCCAAACAGACCGCGCGAAAACCGCACCGTGTTGATGACCTTTTCAAACGGCTCCAGCGCCACCTCTTGCGGGACCAGCCCGATCAGCGCGCGCGCGGCGCGAAAGTCGGTGCCGATGTCGTGGCCCGCCACGGTGACGCTGCCCGAGGTGGGCATGACGATGCCGCAAATCGCCGAGATCAGCGTGGTCTTGCCCGCGCCGTTCGGTCCCAGCAGGGCGATAATCTCGCCTTCCTTGATGGACAGGTTCACGCCCTTCAGCGCCTCGAACCCGCCGTCATAGGATTTCTTCAGATCACGGATTTCTAGGATTGTGGACATGGGGACCTCCCGCAGCTTCGGAGATGCTACTTAATGCGGGAAATGCCGCATGACCAGCGCAGGAACGCACAGACACCTGTGCGTTCCGCCGTGTTACGTGCGTGACGTGTGGTCAGTCCTTGCCGGTCAGCCGACCAAGCCAGCCTTTTTTGGGCGCGTCGCCTTCGGCCTCAGCCTGTTCGGCGGGGGCCTCTTCGGGTGCGGGGCCTTCGACGGCGGCCTTGAAGTTGTCAAAGAACTGATCGGCCATTTTCTTGGCAAAACCGTCGATAATGCGGCTGCCCAATTGCGCCAGCTTGCCGCCGACCTTGGCCTCGACGTCATAGCTCAGCTCGGTGCCGCCGTCCTTTTCGGTCACGCGCACATCGGCGCCGCCCTTGGCAAAGCCTGCGGCGCCGCCCTTGCCTTCGCCGGTGATCGTCAGCGACTGGTTCTCGACCATCTCGGACAGGGTCACCTGTCCCTTGAACGTGGCCTTCACCGGGCCGACCTTTTGCACCACGGTCGCCTCGAACCCTTCTTCGGGCGATCCGGTGACATCCTGTGCGCCGGGCACGCAGGCTTGCAGCACCGCCGGGTCCAGCAAAGCGGCGTAAACGGCGGCGGGCGGGGCGTCGATCTGGCGCGTGTCGGTCATTTTCATCTGGCTGGCTCCCTCTGGGCTGTGATTTTGTCATATCCCATTGCGTCTGATGCGCCAAGAGGGGGTGACAGATGCCGCGATCCTGATAGTGCTATACCGATGACAGCCCTGCCCCAAAACCGTGCCAACATTGGCATTACCTTTATCCTGATCGGCATTTTGTGCATTTCGATCAACGACATGCTGATCAAACAACTGTCGGGCGGCTACCCCCTGCACGAGATCGTCTTTGTCCGCTCGGCCATCGGCGTGATCATTACGCTGTTTATCGTGCAAATCGAAGGCGGCTGGTCGATCCTGCGCACCACAACACCCGGCCTGCACGCGCTGCGTGGCCTGCTGATCGTGGTGTCCAACATGTCCTATTTCGTGGCGCTGGCGGCCCTGCCGCTGGCCGACGCCACGGCGCTGTTTTTCGCAGCCCCGCTGTTCATCACCCTGTTGTCGATCCCGATACTGGGCGAAAAGGTAGGACCGCTGCGCATCGGCGCGGTGCTGGTCGGGTTTATCGGGGTTGTCATCATGCAACGCCCCTGGGCCGATGCGGGTGAACTTGCAGTATCGCGTCTGGTGTTGCTGCTGCCGGTGCTGTCGGCGCTGACCTATGCGCTGAACCAGCTTATGACCCGCAAGCTGGGCGTCACCAGCAAGGCCAGCGCGCTGTCGGTCTATATTCAGGGCATGTTCATTCTGGTGTCCCTGTCGTTCTTTGTCATCGCCGGAGACGGGCGCTTTGCCGAAGGGTCTGACAACGCCTCGGTGCTGTTCCTGCTGCGCGCGTGGATCTGGCCCGCACCCGGCGACATCTGGGCCTTTGTCGGGCTGGGCCTGAATTCGGCGGCGGTGGGCTATTGCCTGTCACAGGCCTATCGCATGGCCGACGCGGCCACGGTCGCACCCTTTGAATATGTCGGCCTGCCGCTGGCGGTGTTCTGGGGCTGGGCGATCTTTTCAGAGCTGCCGGTGCTCGAGGTCTGGATCGGGATCATCCTGATCCTGTCGTCGGGCCTGTTCGTGTTCCTGCGCGAACAGAAAAAGGCGCGCATGGTTGCGCGCGCCAAGGTCAAGCTGCGCTGATTTCGATCACGACCTTGCCCGTCGCTTGCCGTGTGCGCAACAGGTCCAGCCCCGCGTTCGCCTGCTCCAGCGGCAACACATTGCTGACATGGGGGCGCAACTGGCCCGCATCGTACCACGCGATCAATTGGGCAAAGCTGCGGGTCAGCACGTCGGGCGCAAAGCGTTTGTAACCGCCGACGTAAAATCCGATCACCGTCAGGTTCTTGACCAACAGGATGTTCGCCGGAATTTGCGGCACCGTGCCGCTGGCAAAGCCGATGGGCAATATCCGCGCCTCGGGGTTGCAGGCGCGCATGGCGGCGGTGAACAGATCGCCGCCGATGGGATCATAAACCACATCCGCACCGCCCAGCCCCAGCACGATGTCGCGCAGATCATCCGTATCGCTGTCGATCAGGTGATCGGCCCCGGCCTTGCGGGCGATCTCAAGCTTGTCGGCACCACGGGCACAGGCGATCACCTCGGCGCCCATCAGCTTGCCCAACTCGACCGCCGTCAGGCCAACACCGCCCGACGCGCCCAGCACCAGCAACCGCTCGCCCGCCTGCAAATGCGCGCGGTGGTCCAGCGCCATGTGGCTGCTGGCATAGGCCACCAGAAACGCAGCCGCATCCGCGTCAGACATGGTGTCGCTGATCGGAACACAGGCGCTGGCCGGCATCACGGCATAGTCGGCCAGCCCGCCATGCCCCGGATTGGCCGCAACCCGCTGCCCCACGCGCAAGCTGTCCACGCCATCGCCCAGCGCATCGACCACGCCGCACAGCTCCATCCCCGGTGTCACCGGCAGATCAAATTTTTCCTGGTATTTGCCAACCTGCACCAGCGTATCGGCAAAGTTCAGACCACAGGCCAGAACCCTCAGCCGCACCTCGCCTGCACCGGGCTTGGGCATGGCCACGTCATGCAGTTCCAGCGGCGCACCCAGCGCCCTGACCTGCATCGCCCGCATCAGAATGCCTCGGGCCGCGCCTCGCGCGCCATGTGGTCCAGAACCGCGTTCACAAAACTGGGTTCCTTGCCGTCCGGGAAGAACGCGCGCGCCACATCGACGTATTCGACGATGACAACCTTGGGCGGCGTGCCGGTGTCGCGGAACTCGGCCCCCGCCGCGCGGAACAGCGCCCGCAGCGTCGGGTCGATCCGCGCAATCGGCCATTTCGCCACCAGCGCCCGATCGGTCATCTGGTCAATCGACGCCTGATAGTTCACCGCAACTTCCAGCACGCGGCCGAAATGGTCGGGATCGCCCTCTTGCATCTCGTCGCCTTCGTAGATCGCACCGAACCGGTGGTCCAGAAACTCGCGCTGCACCGCCTCGACGGTCATGCTGGAATGTTCCATCTGGAACAGCGCCTGCACGGCATACAGCCGCGACGCCGAGCGCATTTTGCGTTTTTGATTGCCCGAAAGGGTCATGCTGTGGTGGGTCCGTCGTTGTCGCCTGCAAGCAGGATGTTCTCAGAGGCGGGTTTGAACCCGATGCCTTTGCTTTGGCCCCGCCACTTACGGGCGAGCGCGACAAGATGCAAGGCCGCAGCAGCCGCGCCGCCACCCTTGTTCTGCCCCTTGGCATCGGCGCGCACTTCGGCCTGCGTGCGGTTTTCGACCGTCAGGATGCCGTTGCCGATGCACAGGCCCTGCAACCCCAGCAATTGCAACGCACGGCTGCTGTCGTTGCAGACGGTTTCATAGTGCGTGGTTTCACCGCGAATGACACAGCCCAGCGCGACATAACCGTCAAAGTTCGACGCCCGGTCCGAAATGCCGATGGCGGTGGGAATTTCCAGCGCGCCGGGCATTTCAACCAGTTCCCAGGTGCCGCCAGCGGCCTCGATCTCGGCCTTGGCACCGGCGACCAGATTGTCCGCGATGTCCTTGTAATAGGGCGAGACGACAATCAGGATTTTCACCGGCCGGTCAAAGCTGGGGCGCTCCAATACATAGTGTTGTTCGGTTCCGGCCATCAGGCGTCTCCCATGATCGGGCGGGTGCCCGTGATTTCAAGGTTATACGAATCCAGCCCCACATAGCGCGTTTGCGGGTGGTCGGTCAGCAGGATCAGTTGGGTCAGCCCCAGGTTTGACAGGATCTGCGCCCCCAACCCGGTGTTCTTGACCGTGCGCGGGCCTTCTTCTTCGGCCTCGGTCAGGGTCTTGCGCGGCTGGCGGAACAGGCACACAACACCGCGCCCTTCCTTCGCAATGATCTCCATCGCGCGCGGCAACTCGCTGGCAGGGGTCGGCCCAAGGCCCAGAACATCCGTCGACACATCCAGCGCATGGGTGCGCACCAGCACAGGCTCGGACGTGGTGATGTCGCCCTTGATCAGTGCCACGTGCTCAATCCCGAAGGTCTGGTCGGTGAAAATCCGCATGTCCCATTCGCCGCCGAATTCCGATGTGACCATGCGCGCGTCGGTCTGGTCCACAAGGTTGTCGTGGCGGCGGCGATAGGCGATCAGGTCGCTGATGGTGCCGATCTTCAGCCCGTGCTCGGCGGCATAGTCCACCAGATCGGGCAGCCGCGCCATTTCGCCGTCGGGCTTCATGATCTCGCAAATGACCGAGGCCGGGTAATGCCCCGCCAGCCGCGCCACGTCACAGCCGGCTTCGGTATGACCGGCGCGGACCAGCACGCCGCCGGGGCGGGCGCGCAGCGGAAACACGTGCCCCGGCGTGGCAATGTCCGCCTGTCCCGCCTGCGGGTTGATCGCGGTGGCGACGGTCAGTGCGCGGTCGGCGGCGGAAATGCCGGTGCTCACGCCCTCGCGCGCCTCGATGCTGACGGTAAACGCTGTCTCGTGGCGCGACGAATTGTGCATCGCCATCATCGGCAGGCCCAGCTCCTCGATCCGCTCGGTTGGCAGCGTCAGACAGATCAGCCCGCGCCCGTGCGTCGCCATAAAGTTGATCGCGGCCGCATCGGCAAACCCTGCGGGAATCACCAGGTCGCCTTCGTTCTCGCGGTCTTCGTGGTCGACCAGGATAAACATCTGCCCTGCCCGCGCCGCCTCGATAATCTCTTCGATGGGGCTGATTGCGCCCGCAAGGCCGCCTTCGACGGGGCCGGGGGTTTCGTAGGTGCTGCTGTCGGACATCGGGACCTCGTTTGATATGCTGCAAGCCAGATAAGCGCTGCGCAGCCGAAACGCCAGTGCGGGCAACGTCACATCGGCCTGTGCGGCAGCGCGCATGAAAACATGCCGCAAGGTAATTTGCCACAGGTGCGCCTGTCCGCCTACCCTGCGGTTGCAGCCCCAACCGGCTGCAACAATTGGGAGGAACCAACATGAATATGCTGAAAACCGGCTTTGCAGCCGGCGCACTTGCCCTTGCGGGCGTCACAGCGGGCTGGGCCGAGAACCTGCCGCGCGGCGACGCGGCGGCCTTGGGACTGGACCCTGCGCGGGTCGCACGGATGGATGCCACATTTGGCGCGATGGTGGACAAGGGGATGACCCCCGGTGCCGTCATCATGCTGATCCGCGATGGCCAGATCGCGCACCTGTCAACCATGGGCAAGATCACCCCCGATGGTGAACCGATGACCGAGGACGCGATTTTCCGCATCTATTCCATGACGAAACCGATCACCTCCGTCGCCGCGATGATGCTGGTGGAAGAGGGCCGCCTGCTGCTCGAGGCACCGGTGGCGACCTATCTGCCCGCCTTCAAGGACATGACCGTTGTCACCGGCGAAACCGACGCCGAAGGCAAACCCGTTACCCGTCCGGCCAAGGGCGTGATGACCGTCCGCGACCTGATGCGCCACACCTCGGGGCTGACATACGGGTTCTTTGGGGCGGGACCGGCACGCGAGGCCTATAATGCCGCCGATGTCTGGTCGGCCGAGAACACCGGCATCGAACAGGCCAACCTGCTGGCCAGCCTGCCGCTTGAGCATGATCCGGGCACAACATGGGAATATTCGCGTTCGACCGACGTGCTGGGGGCCGTGGTCGAAACCGTCTCGGGCCAAACCCTCGAAGAGTTCATGACCGCGCGCATCTTCGATCCGCTGGGCATGACCGACACCGCGTTCTACGTGGACGACGCAGCGGATTACCCCCGCATCGCCGAAGCCTTCCCCGATCAGGCCCAACTGGGCAGCAGCGACATCTTTGATCCGCGTGTGCGCAAACCCAACCAGTCGGGCGGCGGCGGGCTGATGTCCACCGTGCACGACTATGCCAAGTTCGCGCAGATGATGCTGAACGGCGGCGAGCTGAACGGCACCCGCCTGCTGTCACCGAAAACCGTGCAATTGATGACCTCGAACCAACTCGACGGCATCACGCCCGGCAAATACTACCTGCCCGGCCCCGGTTATGGCTTTGGTCTGGGCTATGGCGTGCGTCTGGAAGACGGCAACGCGCCCTCCTTCGGCACCAAGGGCGATTACAACTGGGGCGGTGCGGCTGGCACAGGCTATTACGCCGATCCCGCCGAGGATATGATCGCGCTGCTGATGATCCAGTCGCCGGCCAACCGCGGCCCGCTGCGCACGATCTTCAAGAATCTGGCCTATGCGACCATCGCGGACAGCCACGCCGACTAAACGACAAAGGCCCCGCACAATCGCGCGGGGCCTTTCTT